>Ga0193965_1000677_pt1 | contig 10198 bp, 9 predicted proteins | sample FB_8_MG_FD_140330 | JGI IMG/M metagenome (GOLD analysis project Ga0193965, IMG submission 140330) | Microbial mat bacterial communities from the Broadkill River, Lewes, Delaware, United States - FB_8_MG | ecosystem: Environmental > Aquatic > Freshwater > River > Microbial mats | place: USA... | reverse complement strand
ATCTTTTGTTTCTACCTCTCTTCCAACATCATAAGCTATAAATAGTGCTTCGTTTACAGCTTCTTCTATCTCTGCGCCACTAAATCCATTTGATATAGTTGCTAATATTTTAAGATTAAAATCATTTATATCTCTATCTTTTTTTTCTATGTGTATTTTAAATATCTCTTCTCTTTCACTTGCAGATGGTAAATCTACAAAAAATATCTCATCAAACCTACCCTTTCTTAAAAGTTCAGGAGGTAAAGCTTCTATTTTATTTGCAGTTGCTATAACAAAAACTTCATTTTTCTTCTCTTGCATCCAAGTAAGTAAAGTACCAAAAACTTTAGCACTTGTTCCACCATCACTATTACTATTAATACCACTTAAACCTTTTTCTATCTCATCTATCCATAAAATAGATGGGGATATAGCCTCACTTAATGCTAACGCTTCTCTCATTCTTGCTTCACTCTCACCCACTAATGAACCAAACACACTTCCTAAATCAAGTTTTAATAATGGAAGTTCCCATTCATTTGCAATAGTTTTTGAAACCAAACTTTTACCACATCCAGGAATCCCTAAAAGCATCACACCTTTTGGAGATACTAGCCCAAATTTTTTTGCATCTTGTGTAAATGCTTTTCCTCTTTTATGTAACCAGTCTTTAAGATTCTCCATCCCTCCAACCTCTTTAAAATCACCTTGTGGATGAAAATATTCAAGTATTCCACTTTTTTTAATTATTTGTTCTTTTTCTTTTACTATAAAAGGAATCTCACCTATAGTTAATCTATTTTTATCTGCAATTATTTTTCTATAAGTCCATTCAGCTTCCATAATAGATAAACCTTTTGATGCTGATACTATATCCCTTGTATCTGAACCACTAGGTTTCATATCATAATGTAAATCTTTAGTAATAGAATTTAAAATCTCTTCGATAGTTTCCTCTTGTGGTAATTCAATCTCTAAAATAGGTATCTCTTTTTCAAACTCTTTTACATTTAAATTAAATGGTGTTTGAATTATTAAAGTTTTATTTAAACTAGAATCAATTCTACATAACTCTCTTATATATCTAACAATTTCAAAATTTTCATTTGTTATAAATGGATGAAAATCTTCTAATATTAATATACAATCTTTAATATCTATCTCTTTAAACCAATCAAATATTTCAATAGGGTCTTTTTCATCTTTTTCATCTTTAAATTGCTTAATACTGTCATCCCATTTTTTTAAACCACTAATTACACTCCAACTATATAAATCCAAATTATTTTTTTGTGCTACACCTACACAAAATCCATATAATCTCTGCCATTCATAAGTCACGACTTGAATTACAGGTATATTCGCTTTTACTAAATTTGATAATTCTTCATTAAAATTCACACAATAGCCTTTTTAAATTATTATACATAATAAAATATAACATAACTATTAAGTATATAAATATTGGCTAAGTTTTATAATTTTGAATTTCGATTATGGTGTTTATACACAGAAGGGAAAAAATATATGTAGTTTAAAGATAGTTATCTTAATATAGAGCCAAAGACTCTATATTCGTTTGCTAACAGTTTATAACCTCAACCTTAATAGACTTAAATGCAGCCGTCATAATAACTTCATCTGCTTTATCTCCAAAAAGAGCATTGATTTTGGAGCTTTCGTGGTGGAAAGTTGTAAATAATGTTTTTGGTTGTACTTTGTCTGTCAGTTTTATTGTGAGTGGTGTTGTTTGTCCAAACTCAGTTTTTAAAATCACTTTCTCAGATGTAAAGTCGCTTGCGTCACCCTCATTTACTAGTAAAATATCTTCGCTGTATCTTTTGTTTAAACTTTCAGTTCTTTTTGTTTGAGCAGCGTTGTTGTAGTGTGCTAGCGTTCTTCCTGTTGTTAGATGGTAACCTGTTAAAGATTTTGTAGTTATCTCCTCAATCATCCCACGAAGTTTGTATTGGTTATATTTAAAATGACCTAAACCATCTTCTGTACGGAAATCTAGTTGATGGAGAATCGGTGTGTCTTCTGTATGCACTGGCCACTGAAGTCCACGCTTACGGTGTTTTTCAAGTCTATGGTAGTCAGCTCCAGAAAAGCGTCTATAAGCAACACGCTGCACTTCACTCCATACATCTTTAGAGGTTTTATAGTTATAATCTCCACCCATTTTGTTGTTAAGAATCTGTAAAACTTCCCAATCATCAGGTAAATCTGATTTTACTAAAGGTTGTGAAAGATGAAGTCTTCTCATCGCATTTACATATACACCAGTTTTTTCATACGCTGATTTTACACCTATAACAATATCTGCTTTTTGTGCTATATCTGTCATAAATAGTTCTTGAACTACAATAAGCTCTAACTCTTTTATAGCTTTTTTAACCTTATTTATATTTGGATGGATATGTGTTAAATCTTCACTAATATTTAAAACTGCTTTGATATTCCCTTTTAACATCTCATCAACTAACTGAGGTGTCATAAGTCCAACCTCTTTTGGTTCTTGATAATCAGGAGCAAAGTAAGGTAACATACCCATATCACAAGTCCCTTGAACATTGTTTTGTCCACGAAGAGGCATAAGACCAGCTCCACTTTTACCAACATTTCCAGTCATAAGTGCTAAATGAACCATCGCCATTACAGCATAAGAGCCATCAGTATGTTCTGTGATTCCTAATCCCCAAAATATCATAGATTTTTTAAGTGCGTATTCACGAGCTACTTTTCTAATCATTTTTGCAAGGTACTCATAACCCTCTATTTCATTAAAATAATCAGGGTTAGCAAAGGGGTCATTGATGATTTTTTCTTTAAACTCAGCAAAACCTGCAGTTCTATTTTCTATAAAATCTTCACTATAAAGCTCTTCATCAATAATGACATACGCTAGCATATTTAAAACAAGAAGATTAGCTTCGTGAGGGATGATAGCCTTGTACTTAGAGAATCTATGAAGTTTAATCTCACGAACATCAAATACAGCTAAGTTATCGTGATCTCTTGCTACATCGATGATTCTATTTGCTATGATTGGGTGAGCTTCTGTTGTGTTAGAGCCTATCACTATCATAAACTCTGTATTATAGATGTCGTTGTAAGGGTTTGTAGCAGCACCCTCACCAATTGTAACTTTCATTCCACTAAGTGATGGAGAGTGACAAACTCTCGCACAGTTATCTACATGGGGAGAGTTAAGCGTATGGCGAGTGAATTTTTGAAAAAGGTAAGAACTCTCACAAGATGTTCTCGCTCCACCTATAGAACAAACAGATTTCTCACCATAGTTTTTCTGAATCTCTTGGAGTTTCATAGCCGTAGCAGTTGTAGCAGAATCTAAATCTGTTTCAAACCAAGTATCATCAAAGTCAACTAAAGATGAAGCAATAGCCTCTTTAATAGCTGGATTCTTCTCTAAAAAGCTTTTTTTGATTCTAGGGATTCTCAGTCTATCATCTGCATCCACAAAATCAAAACCGTATTTACCTTTAACACAAAGCTTACCCTGAGAAACTACACCATCAGGATGGGCAAATATATTCTCAATCTTATTAGTTTGAGTGTTAACATTAGCGGCTATATCGCAACCAACCCCACAATAAGTACATACACTATCTATCGTTTGTATATTTTCCATGGTAAAAGAATCCTGTGAATTAATTAGTAAAGGAGTTTACTATTATCTCTCTTAAAAAGAATGAAAGCAAGTTTAAAAGTAAAATGATTAAATAAAATCTAAGTGAAGTGTAAATTTTGAACTTACACTAGCACTATTTACTTTTTTCTTCTTGTTTTAGAGACTCTAGTTTTATTTACTTTATATTTATAGTTTTTTAGTTTTTCAATTATGAGAGAGGACACTTCATATATTTCATCTATTGTGCACTCCTCATTTTTTTCAAAATCTTTTCTATTATCTTCAAATTTACTTGTCAATTCTAAGAAATCTATATCTTTTAAATACGGGTATAGATTTGTTGATTTTTCCTCTTCAAGTAACCAATGACTTAACACACATATAACTAAAAATTCTGGTAAATATGCAGGCTTATTTGCATAAAATTTTGCCACTGTCTCAGCCATTACATCGTAATACTTAATAAGTGGATCTTCATGTTTTGCTAGTTCTCTAAGTATTGGAGATTTTTGACTCTCCCTAGTTAAAGTCATGAAGTAATCTACATTTACAACAGAATCTTGAAGGTTAGCTAGCAACTCTCTTAGAGTATTGTAAACATAGCTTGTATCACTATCTGTTCCAACTGTTGCTTTATACTTAACCTCATCTATTTGGATAAAATATCTCTCTAATGCTGTTCTTGCAAATACCAGTAGAGCCTCTGTTTTTATATCTAGTAATAAAACAGCTTTGACTCTATTTTTACAGTTATCATGTATAAGTTTATTTATAGGCATGATATTATATGTTTATAACTGTCTCAATCTCTGAAGAATCACTCTCAACTTTCTTAGCTTTAGAGATTCTATCTTCTCTTAGTTTAGTAGCTAATTCCTCATCATTTAATGCTAACATTTGCATAGCTAAATAAGCAGAGTTAATCGCTCCAGCTTTTCCAATTGCAACAGTTGCAACCGGCATTCCAGCTGGCATTTGTACAGTTGAAAGAAGTGCATCAATCCCACTTAATGCAGAAGCTGACATAGGAACACCAATAATTGGCTTCACAGTTTTAGAAGATAAAACACCAGCTAAATGTGCAGCCATACCAGCAGCAGCAATAAAACACTGAGCACCTTTTTTCTCAGCTTCAGAGATATACTGAGCTGTTCTTTCAGGTGAACGGTGAGCAGAAGATATAATCAACTCATAATTTACACCAAATGCCTCTAATGTCTCAGAACAAGACTTCATCACCTCATAATCACTTTTTGAACCCATTACAATTGATACAAACTTCATTTATACTCTCCTAATAATTTTATTGTAAAATAATAGCAGATTATAATTAATATAAGTTAATAATATAAATAAAATGGGGTTTTTTATAGAAAAGAGTTATCTCCATCAAACTGATGGAGATATGTAAAAAGATTATTTGATTTTTTCGAGTACAGAATCTACTGAGAAACCGAACTTCTCAAAAAGTTGTCCTGCTGGTGCTGATGCTCCAAATGTGTCCATAGCGATTACAGTGTCAGCTAGTTTGTACCACTCTAAACCACGAGCAGCTTCGATAGCAACAGTTTTTGTACCCTCTTTGATGATAGAGTTCATATAAGCTGCATCTTGCTCTATGAAAAGGTCGTAACATGGAACTGAAACTACATTTACAGGTACATCCATACCGTTTAGAGTCTCTTTCACTTTAAGAGCTAGTTCAACCTCTGAACCTGATGCCATGATAGTCATCACTGCATCTGCGTCACTTGCTAAAAGGTAACCACCTTTAGATGCATCACCTGTTACAGCTTTTGGTAAAACTGAAAGATTTTGTCTTGAACATACAAATGCTGATGGAGATTTACTCATAGTAAGTGCTGTTTTCCAAGCTTCAACATTCTCGCCTCCATCTGCTGGTCTCCAAACATAGAAGTTAGGAAGTGCACGAAACTGTGATAAATGCTCAATTGGTTGGTGTGTTGGACCATCTTCACCTACACCGATAGAATCGTGAGTCCAGATAAAGAACTGTTGAATCCCTGTAAGTGCTGCGATTCTCGCTGCTGGTTTTAAATAGTCTGAGAACACAAAAAATGTTGCTGAGAATGGTAAAAGTGGACCATAAAGAGCCATCGCATTTACAATTGAACTCATAGCGTGTTCACGGATTCCAAAATAGATATTTCTACCTTTTGGAAAAACACCCATATCATTTAGGTTTGTTTTGTTTGATGGGCTAAGATCTGCTGAACCACCTAAAAAGCTTGGAACACCTTTAGCGATAGCGTTCATAATTTTTCCATTTGTACCACGAGTAGCTTCAGCTTTCTCAAATGTTGGATAATCAATTCTTGAAAAGTCTGGATTTTGCAATGCAGCTAATGCTTCATTTTGCTCCATTAAAGGAAGAGTTTTTTGTCTGTGAATCCACTCTCTCTCAAGTAAATCACCCTCTTCTATAGCACATCTAAATCTAGCCATAACATCTTCGTCAACATGAAACGATTTTTCAGGGTCAAATCCTGCCGCTTTTTTAGCTTCTGCTATTACATCATCACCTAATGGCGCACCATGAGAATGGTGAGAACCCTCTAATTTACCAGCACCTTTTGCAATTACAGTGTTTGCTATGATGATAGTTGGTTTTGTGTTTGCTTTTGCAGTTGTAATAGATGCGTCAATCTCATCAAAGTTGTGACCATCACACTCTAAAACATCCCAACCTTGTGATTCAAAACGCATTGCAATATTTTCAGAGATACTTAAATCAGTTGAACCCTCGATTGTGATTCTATTTGAATCGTAAATAACGATTAGGTTATCAAGTTTGTTATGACCAGCGATTGAACAAGCTTCATAAGAGATTCCCTCTTCTAAATCACCATCACCACATAAACAATAAACATTGTGATCAATTAAATCAGCAGTATCTGAGTTTACTTGCGCACCAACAAATTTAGAAGCCATAGAGAAACCTACAGCATTTGCGATTCCTTGACCTAAAGGTCCAGTTGTGATTTCGATTCCTGCTGTGTGACCATACTCAGGGTGTCCTGGAGTTTTAGAATCTAACTGACGGAAGTTTTTTAAATCTTCTACCTCTAAGCCATATCCCCAAAGGTAATAAAGAGAATAGATAAGACCAGTTGCGTGTCCACCTGAGAAAACTAATCTATCACGATTTAAAAAATCAGGATTTTTAGGATTGTGATTCATATGCTCACTTAAAACTACTGCAATATCTGCAAGACCCATAGGAGCACCCGGGTGACCACTATTTGCTGCTTGAACCATATCTGCTGCTAAAAATCTTATACTGTCTGCCATTTTTTGACGCATTACATTACTCATATTATTGCCTTTGTTTTATTTATGTCTATTTATATATTTACTTAGGAGTGGTGAAAGGTTGTTTTTTAACTTTTCATCAAAACTATCTATCTCTTGAATCAACTCATCAGCTATCTCATTAGCCTGTTTCATTGATTCTTCAAGTCCCAAAATAGTTACAAAACTATTTTTGTCTTCATCATTGTTTGTTAGCTTTCCAGCTTCCTCTGAACTTTGTGTAACATCGAGTATGTCATCTTGAATCTGAAATAAAACGCCAAGTTTAATCCCAAAATCGTAAAGCTTCTCACCTAAATCCTCTTTTCCAACTATAATAGCACCCATCTTTAGTGATGCTGCTATAAGTTTTGCAGTTTTATTTGTGTGAAGAATCTTTATATCTTCTACTTTGAGTGGTTTGTTTTCAAAATAACAATCGATTGCCTGACCTAAAACCATACCGTTTAAACCACCATTAGTAGCAAGTTCACGGATAAGTTTTACTCTAGTAGAATCAGAAAATGGAGCATTACTTAAAACCTCAAAAGAGTAAGTATTAAGTGCATCACCAACAAGGATAGCTGTCACTTCATCATACACAACATGAAGAGTTGGTTTGCCTCGACGAAGGGGTGAATCGTCCATAGCAGGTAAATCATCATGTATAAGTGAATAGGTATGAAGTAGTTCAATTGCGTAAGCAGCGTGTCTTGCACCATCAAGCATCAAAGCATTATATGCCTCAACTACACCTAGTAAAAGTGCCGGACGGAATCTTTTGCCACCAGCAACAAGCATCTCTTGAAGTGCTTTTTCATAAGTGGGATGGATACTTTGTGATACTGGTAAGTTATCTAATAAAAAAATTTCAAAATTTTGCATTGGGGATTCTATCTAATTTACATGTACAAAAAACTGAAAACCAGCTCTTTGAATAAGTAATAATGAAGAATCTTTAAAATTACCAATATGTTGTATTAAAAGTTGTTGACTATCAACTTTTACATCATTTGCTTTTAAAATCTTATCGCCTATTTTTAAACCAAAGTGTTGTGCATGTTTTTCTATTCTTATGATAGAAAGATTTTTGTCAAAATACAAACCTTTTTGTTCTAAAAATGTATCACTGATATAGCCACCACCATATCTTTTTTGGGTTGTTGCATTGATAGTGATTATATTTTCTTGACGCTTCACTTTTAGTTTGTGACTTGTACCCACTTTTGAAAAGAGTATTTTTTTCATTAGTGTTGCACTATCTCTTACTTTTTTAGCATCAAAACTTAAAATAATATCATCTTTTTTAAGCTGATTATTTTTCATAAATGGGTCATGTGCAAATACTCTCACTAAACCTTTATAATCTTCTAATCTTACACCAATATCACCATATACAATCTCTTTAGAATCTATAAAGTTTTTTAGATAGTCTTTTTCAATGATTCCTCTTTGAGTGACTAAACCCTCTAATGAACAACAACTAGTAAGGAGTAAACTTGGGGTAAATACTGCATCATTAAATAGTGCTAATTTATTGAGTCCTATTTGATGTTTTTTAATTTTACCCTCTTGTGCCAATTTTTCATTTACTGATGCTACACCTAAGTATTGATGTTTGTTAAATTTAAATGGGTATCTAAAATACTTTTTACTTTTTACCAAATACAAAGATAAAAAAGGGTCTTGTTTGATTATTTGTTCTGTTATAGAGGATTTGTCTTGTGTAAATAGAAGTGTTTCTTTTTTAGAGATAGGGATTTTTATAGTTTGATTTACTAATGCTTTTGAATCAATTATTTTACGCTGGCAAGAGTGGTAACCACCCTTACAGGCATATAGATTTAAAAAAAAGAGTGTGGTAAATAAAAATATTCGTAGCAACTATTTCGCTCCAAAAGGATTCATTCCACCTAACATATCCATTGCAGAATTTTGTTCATTTTGTTTTACCATTTTATAGGCATCATTTATAGCACCGATAAGTAAAATTTGAAGAGAATCTTTATCATCCATGAGTGAATCATCAATATTTAAATCAATCACTTCACCCTTACCGTTGATATTTACCTCAACCATTCCACCACCACTTTTGACACTAAATGATTTTGATTCAAGTTCAGCTTGAAGTTTAGCTGCATTTTCTTGCATCCCCTCAAGCATTTTACCCATATCGCCCATATTACCAAACATTAGATCTCATCCAAGATTTCATCTATATTGTTATCTTCGTTTAGTAAAACAACCTTTGGTTTGTAAGTTTCTAAATCTTTTTCATCATAAGTAGCATAAGCTACAATAATTACTTTATCACCTTTGTGAACTTTTCTTGCAGCTGCACCATTAAGACAAATGTCACGCTTTCCACGCTCACCTAAAATAATGTATGTTGAAAATCTTTCACCATTGTTGATATTTAAAATTTCAACCTTTTGCCCAACTCTCATCTTAGCAGCTTCTAATAGCTCTTCATCTATTGTAATTGAACCTACATAATTTAAGTTAGCATCAGTCACTGTAGCACGATGGATTTTGCTATATAACATATCTATTAACATATTACTCTATCTTCCCATCTGCTTTTGCATCTCTTTAGGAGAGATTGCCTCATCCCATAGTTCTGCTTCAATTACGAACTCTTCTACTACATTTCCACCAATAATATGCTCAGCAACTATACGGTCGATTTTCTCTTTAGTAAGTCCAACATACATTGTATGACCCGGTTCTACTAAAATAACTGGTCCAGAAGAACATCTGTTCATACATGAAGTACGAATTGGTTGTACTGTACCCATAATTCCCTCTTGCATAAGTTTTGTAGCAAGGTGCTGAAAAAGGTCTTGTGTCGCTGGTGTTACACATGATGGTTTTGGCATACCTGGAGGAGCTGATTGCTCACATTTGAAGATATAAAATGCCGGTTGAGGGATTCCCATAAGAATAATCCTTAAATTTTTTCGAAATTATATCGAAAAATAGAAACAGATAAAATCATTCATTTAAATAAGTTATAAAATTTAAGCTAGAGTATAACTTTTTGGATATAATTTCCCAAATTAACTTTGGAGAAAATCGATTTGAAAAAAATTATATTTTTTTTATTACTTACTCATTCGTTATTTGCAGAAGCAAAAGTTTATCTTGGAGCTAACTATGGAATCTCCCAAGAAGAATATGTTGCAGGTATAGATGCACAAAGCTCAACAAATGTTGCAACTATAAAAGCAGGATATGGCGAAAGGGAAGCGT
>Ga0193965_1000676_pt1 | contig 10199 bp, 12 predicted proteins | sample FB_8_MG_FD_140330 | JGI IMG/M metagenome (GOLD analysis project Ga0193965, IMG submission 140330) | Microbial mat bacterial communities from the Broadkill River, Lewes, Delaware, United States - FB_8_MG | ecosystem: Environmental > Aquatic > Freshwater > River > Microbial mats | place: USA... | reverse complement strand
TTACTACTAACAAACTAAGAAAAGTTGTGAAAATATCTATATACGGATAATCTAAATTAATTAAAACTGGGACAATAGCTCCGCTTATTACACTTGTAGCTCTCATCCATTGGTATGTTCTTTTAGCTCCTACAGCTTTTACATCATACCATTCTCTAAATTGGTTTAATCGTTCATCAATGTACTCTTTCTGAGTGATTGTTCCATATTCTCTTAATTCTTGATGTGACCAATGTTTTTCTGTATCCAATTGTATTCCTTATGTGTGACTAACTATTTATTCAACTACATTTTATATAAAACAATCTTAAATCACATAATTAACTAACATAGAATTTGTGAGTTAATAAACTAAATATATTGCAAATTGTGATTTTTATAGCTAAAAATGGAAAAAAAGGATTTTATTCTTAAAGTTTTAGTGTTCATTTAATACTGTATATTCAAATTAAATCACATTATGTAAGTTAATTGGTAGATATTTTACATAAATTACAAAATGTTGCTTAAGAGAAAAGTATTACAACTTCCTTTGCAATGGCGTCTGAATTTTTTCTTTTTTAACTACTAAAAAAGAAAAGTGAGAATCAGACTTTACACAAATTACTTATTTAAAAGAGCTAAGGCACCCTTATATATAGGCTCATCTATAAACCCATACTCTTCATCTACAAAACCAGTTATTCCCATCTCTTGATGCATCTCAAAAAGCTTTACAATCACTTTGGCTCTTGCTATTTGAGCCTCTTCATCTACAAAGGTTTTGTTGACTAGTTTAACTTGTTCTGGAGATATGCACCCTTTTGAATCATACCCCATACTCTTTTCCAACTCTATCCACTCTTGAAACTCATTGAGATTCTTAAAATCTTGGTACACAAAAGATACAGGTTTCACTTTGACAGATTTACAAGTTACTAAAAAATGTGAAAGCATGTAAAGCATAGTAGGGTTTTGTTTATTTATGAGGCTTTGAGGCAGCTTCATATCTGCAAAAAGGTCTAAAACTCCAAGGTAGAAAGTTTTTACCCTGTGGTTTACAGCAAGGCTTGAGAGATTATGCCAAGCCTCTGCAGTTTCTATAGAGAGATGCAACTCTACATCATCATGTAAAAGTGCTAAAACAGACTCCACCTCTTTTTTATTTTTAATCTTAGGAACACGAATGGCGTCAGGCATAAACTGATTCAGATACGTAATCTCCTCATAGCCACCCTCATCAAGAGCATTTACTCTTACAACAAGCTTCTTGTTACACTCAGTAAGTTTAGAGAGAAATATAGCACACAAGACAAGAGCAAAGGGTTTCTCTTCTCTGCTGACGCCATCTTCTAGATTTAGCATCACACACTCAGCATCGAGTGTTTGTATTTTTTTAAGATGTTTGATTTTATTGCACGAGAGCATTAATACTGAAGCATATTTTTCAGTTTTATTGAGTTTTCTAAAGGTAGGTACCGCAATGGCGTCTAAGGCTGAGAGGTCTTTGTTTTCATAAGCATTTTCAATCTTTTGCAAAAAACTATTTTCCATTTTTTTCCTCTTTGGTCTCATTTTTTTTATTTATATAAAAATATAATGCTTTGATCTCTTTAGAAGTTAAAAAATACCTTGGCATTCCAACTTTCCTTTTATTAAGATTTTTATAAAAACTCTCAAAATCCAAGTCATTAATAGCAGGTCCCTCAAAGCTCTTATCTACCCCTTTATGTTTGTACTTTGCTATGAGTCTTCCCTCCCCTTTTTCACCATGACAATGTTGACAACCTATCCCCCTTGGATTTTTGTAGAGTTGTGAAGCATACTCCATAGGTGTTATAAAGCTTGTATCAGAAAAAAGGACAAATGGTATAAGTAAAAATAAAATGTATTTCATAAAAAGCAACCTGTCAAATATAGCTCGATATAATAACGAAAAAATAATTTGTGAGCTTTAAAGAATGAATAAATATCTAGTTTTTATACTCTTATTTTTGTTCCTAGTAGGGTGTTCTGCTCCTGCCCCTCACCCCATTAAAGTGAGTATCTCAGAGAAAAAGATTAATTATCTAAAAGATGTAAAACCTATACTCGATAAACGCTGTGTAAGTTGTCACTCCTGCTATAACTCTCCATGTCAAACAAAACTAAGCTCTTTTGAGGGGGTAGATAGAGGTGCAAGCAAACTCTTGGTCTATGATGCAATGCGTCTAGAAGCTAAAGAGCCTACAAGACTTTTCATAGACGCACAAACAACCCAGCAATGGCGTCAGAGAGATTTTTACTCAATTACCGATAGTTTTGATGCAAATACAACTCACAATGACTCTATAATGCTTCATCTACTTCATGATAAAAAGATAAATCCAGAAGTTGTAGGTTCCTATAAACCTGAAAGTGATGAACTCATTTGTCCAAGAGACAAGAAGGAGCTAGGGGAGTATTTTGAAGATAAACCAAATCATGGTATGCCTTATGGTTTTCCAGCTATTAAAGATTCAGAGTATCATACACTTGCACAGTGGCTGGCTCAAGGTGCACATGGACCGACATCAAAAGAGCAAAAAGAGATTACTACTCCAAGTAAAAAAGCGCAATTAGAGATACAAAAATGGGAAGATTTTTTTAACACAAAAGATGCAAAACACTCAGTTACTGCAAGGTATCTGTATGAGCATCTTTTTTTAGCACACTGGCATTTCAAAGCAGCCCCAGGAGAATTTTTTGAACTTGTTCGCTCCCTGACGCCATCACCTCAAAAGATAGAAGTGATTGCCTCAGTAAGACCTTTTGATAATCCAAAAACAGATAAATTTTACTACAGACTCCAAAAAATCCACTCCACTATTGTTCATAAAACCCATATGGTTGTTGAGTTCGATGATGCAAAACTCTCTCGAATAAAAGAGCAGTTTATAGATACAAAATGGATAGAAAAGCCTCACTATATTGACTATGACACCAAAACAAGCGCAAACCCTTTTGTGGCTTTTTTTCAAATCCCAGCTAAAAGCAGATACCAGTTTTTACTCGATAATTCCCACTATATTGTTATGACTTTTATTCGCGGTCCCGTATGTCGTGGACAGATGGCTCTTAATGTAATTCATGACCATTTTTGGGTTATGTTTAAAGACCCCGAACATGACATAAGCATACAAAACCCCGGTTTTTTACTGCTTCAGGCCGATAATCTCAGTATGCCTATCGAGACAACCTCTAAAAGTCTTATAGAGACTTTTACTGACAAATACAGAATGAAGTATGTTGATTATTATGAAGCAAAACAAAAGCTTTATAAAAAACTCTCCCCTGATGGCGTCGGAATTGATTCAATCTGGAGAGGCAACAGAGCAAGCGATGCTCCACTGCTTACAGTCTATAGACATTTTGATAGTGCCTCAGTACACCGCGGAGTTTTAGGTGAGATACCCCGAACAATGTGGGTGATAGATTATCCTCAGTTTGAGAGAATTTATTATTCGCTTGTAGCGGGTTATGATGTTTTTGGAAATATTTCGCATCAAACAAATATTAGAAGATATATGGATTTTTTACGACTTGAGGGGGAGTTTAATTTTTTAAAATTTATGCCTGAAGATAAACAATTAGAGATAGTCAAATCTTGGTATATTGGTGATGATATGATTCAGAATCTAGAGAGTAATGTACTCTCAGGTATGCACAATCAAATGAACTATAAAACAGATAACCCTAAAAATGAGTTTATTCAAAAAGTTGTAAACGAGCATATTTTAGACTCTACTGGTATAAAGTTTGATTCTATCAACTTTGTTCATAACAAAGAGATACAACCACAAATGCCTCATGAGTTTAAAACGACTGAAGATATAAAAACAGGAATAAAAGCACTTAAAGCAACCGGAACTGAATTTTTAAAGCATGTAACAGAGGGTGATGTAAACACTATGCTCTTACGAATCATAATGCCTGATGGAAAAAGCAAAGTGTATACTTTTGTAGTAAATCGCTGGCACGATAATGTAAACTCACTCTTTGGAGAAGAATCAAGACTTAAACCAGAAAAAGACACTTTTGATGTTCTCCCTTTTTCTGTTGGGTCCTACCCCAACTCATTTGCAGTTGTAAATTATAAAGATCTTGGTGATTTTTTTAACATTATTAAAAACTTCGATGCAAGTAAAAAATGCCAAGAGAGATTTTCTAAATATTTCATTAGACGAAACAATCCTCAGTTTTGGGAAAATTTTGATTGGTTTCAAAATCATTTTAACAACCTAGACCCAATTCAATCTGGGCTATATGATCTTAACAGATACTACCACCAATAGATAATGTAAGTAGCTTATTATATATTGCTTGGTATAATAAGACAAAAATTATTCTATGGGGTTTAGATGCAGTTACTAGATGGAAAAGCACTTTCAAAAAAAATAGAACTTCAGGTTGCACAAGAGGTTAAAGAGTTAAAAGAAACTTGTGGATGCACACCTGGTTTAGCAGTTGTTTTAGTGGGGCAAGACCCTGCAAGTGCTGCATATGTAAATATGAAAAAAAAGGCTTGTGATCGTGTAGGTTTTTACTCTATCACTCATGATATGCCAGAAAATATCTCTCAAGAAGCTATAGAGAGAACTATTAAAAGTATGAATGAAAATGATAGTATCGATGGTATTTTAATCCAACTACCACTTCCAGAACAAATTGACACTACAAAACTTCTTGAACTTGTAGCTCCTCAAAAAGATGTAGATGGTTTTCACCCTTATAATGTTGGTCGTTTAGTAACAAACCTAGAGAGTTTTGTACCTTGTACTCCACTTGGTGTAATGGAGCTTTTAAAAGAGTATAACATCGATGTAAAGGGTAAAAACTGTGTGGTGGTTGGTGCTTCAAACATTGTTGGAAAGCCAATGGCGTCACTGCTTTTAAACGCAGAAGCAACAGTTGAGATTTGTCATATTCACACAGATGATTTGAAAACATACACTTAATGCTGATGTGATTTTAGTTGGTGTTGGTGTAATTAATCTTATCACTGAAGATATGGTAAAAGATGATGTTGTGATTGTAGACATCGGTGTAAGTAGAACCAAAGAGGGAAAACTTGTCGGAGATGTTGATTTTGAAGCTGTAAGTAAAAAAAGCTCATATATCACACCAAGCCCTGGTGGAGTTGGTCCAATGACAATTGCAATGCTCCTTAGTAACACTCTCAAAGCTGCAAAAATAAATGCTCAAAAAAAGAAGAATAACTAAATGAAAGAAACCCTACATAAAGCTTATAAGTTCTCCAACTCATGGACGGGAACTATAATCATAGTTCTTTTTGTTATATTTTTTATCGCTCAAGCTTTTAGAATCCCTAGTGGTTCTATGAAAGACTCTTTACTTATTGGCGATCATCTTTTTGCTAAAAAGTTCGCCTATGGTGTTTCTATGCCTCATATCCCTTTTTTAGAGGTATCGATCATGCCTTGGAGCGATGACCTTCGTCTCATCGACGGAGATACTCCTGAGCGTGGAGATGTTGTAATATTCAGACCTCCTCACAGTCCAAAAACACACTATGTAAAGAGATGTGTAGCACTTCCTGGTGATGAACTTTTTGTAGCTGAGAAAGATCTGTATATTCACCACAGAGAGGGTGATGAATTTATAGAGAAAAACTTTCAAGATTTTGATATTGTGAAATTTGATGAAAAGCTTTGGGTAAAAAATCCTTACATGCAAAAACATCCAGGAATTCATCATGATACAAAGATCATAAATAATGGCAGATATCCTATGCCTCTTTTTTATGTAAGCCCTTTAAAGGTTGAAGAGGATCATTATTTTATGATGGGTGATAATCGTGACCACTCAAATGACAGTAGGTTCTGGGGTTCAGTACCTTATGATAACATCGAGGGAACTCCTTGGTTTATCTATTTTTCTGTAGATGACAACTGGGAGATTAGATGGAATCGTATAGGGAAAACTCCAACTGATCTAGAGATGCCAGAGCACCTAGACAAAGCTATAGCTGAGCGTATAGCTAAAGATAAAGACGACCATGGAATCTATTGATCTTTTAAAGATTGCCACTGCAGTATTAGCCTTAGCTGTAGCTATTATAGGTCATGAGATTATGCATGGCTATATAGCTTACCTTTATGGTGACAACACTGCAAGAGATGCTGGAAGACTTACGATCAATCCTATCTCTCATGTAGACTTAGTGGGTACTATTTTAGTTCCTGCTTCTTTGTATTTTTTACCTATGCTTTTAACAGGAGAGAGTGGATTTTTGTTTGGTTGGGCAAAACCTGTACCGATTAACACCTCTACAGTGATTAGACGTGGTGGTTATAATGCAGCTATGCAAGTAGATCTAGCAGGTATATTTTACAATTTTACACTTGCTGCTTTTGCATCTGTATTTTTAACTGCAATGGCTACACCAACAAATGCAGATGGGCTTGGATATATATTTTTATATCTTTTAGTATACCAACTACTCATAATCAACGTTGTATTAGGAGTCTTTAATCTACTTCCTATTCCACAGTTTGATGGTGCACACTTTTTAATGCACCTGAGTTTAAAATACAAAATAAACGCTGTTGCAGAGTTTTTTTATAAGAATGAACGCTATGGAATCATTATAGTGCTGATTGTTTTAATGACGCCAATAAAAGACTATGTACTGATACTACCAGTGAGTACAATTTTACAACTACTAACAACATAAGGAACAAAAATGAAATTTTATATAGCTACAGACCACGCAGGGATTGATTTAAAAGACTATACAGTTGAACTTTTAAAAGAGAAAGGTCATGAAGTTGTTGATATGGGACCATACAATAAAGATAGAGTTGATTACCCTGATTATGCTCATAAAGTTGCAGAAGCTGTTTTAGCAGATGCTACTGCTCAAGGTATTCTTATTTGTGGTTCAGGTATCGGTATGAGTATGGCTGCAAACCGCCACGCAGGTATTCGTGCAGCACTTTGTCATGATGCCTACACTGCAACTGTTGCACGTGGACATAACGATGCAAATATTTTATGTTTTGGTGAGCGTATAGTTGGAAAAGGTGTAGCTGAGTCTATACTTGATGCTTGGATTGCTGGAACTTTTGATGGTGGACGCCATTGTGGTCGCGTTGAGAAGATAGAGGGATAATTATGTTTTGGGAATGGTCACTCTTAACAATTCTTTCGATTGTATCGGTTTGGTTGTTTGTAAAGATGTTTTATTTTAAAAGCATCACAAATAAAGAGCAAAGAAGCAATGACCTTATGAAGATGACACTTCAAGAAGCTGAAATTCTCATAAGAAAATACCAAATTCAACTCCAACGTGCACTTGGGAATGTTGACATACTCAGTGAAGAGTTAACAAAACTAAGAAATGAGCTCAAAGTATTAAAACAAAGAAACTCAAAACATCGTCAAGAGACTGATAGATTGACTGGCAAAATTAAAGCATTAGAGAGCCGTATAGATGCTCTACTCTAAGGAGATTTACAATGACACTAAGTAGTACTGAAAGAAAGATTATCGAGAGTTCTATAAGAGATATAAAAGATTTTCCTAAAGAGGGGATCGTTTTTAAAGACATCACTACCCTTTTAAACAATAAAGAAGCGTATGGCGTTTTAATGAACCACCTTTATCAAAGATACAAGGAATACAACTTAGACTATATTGCAGGTATTGATGCAAGAGGTTTTATCTTTGGTGCGGCTTTGGCACAGATGTTAGGTGTAGGTTTTGTACCGATTCGTAAAAAAGGTAAACTACCATACACTACTATCAGTGAGAAATATGCCCTAGAGTATGGTGTGGATGAGATTGAGGTTCATCTTGATGCCTTTAGCGGTGTTAAAGACGCTAGAGTACTTATGATAGATGATCTTATAGCTACAGGTGGCACTGCAAATGCAGCTGCTAAACTTATAAATCAAACTGGTGCTACTTGTGTAGAAGCTTGTTTTATAATTGGTCTCTCTTTTTTAGATGGACAAGAAAAATTACGTGAAAAAACTGATGTTTATTCACTTATAGAGGTTAATTAATGTATATACCAAGTGCATCAAAATATGATCCTGATGAAAATGGTCATTTTGGAATCTTTGGTGGGCGTTATGTTCCAGAGACACTTATGCCTGCCCTACTCAAACTCAAAGAGGAGTATGAGCTTATCCGTTTCGATAAAGATTTTTGGGAAGAGGTTCACTACTATTTAAAAGATTATGTAGGTCGCCCTTCTCCACTTTACTTTGCAAAAAATATCTCTGATGAGTTAGGTGCAACAATCTATTTTAAACGTGAAGACCTTAACCATACTGGTGCTCACAAAGTTAACAATGTTATAGCCCAAGGGCTTATGGCAAAACGCTTAGGTTATAAAAAAATTATTGCTGAGACTGGTGCAGGACAACATGGTGTTGCCACTGCAACTATCTGTGCTCTTCTTGATTTAGAGTGTGAAATCTTTATGGGTGCAAAAGATGTTGAAAGACAAGAATTAAATGTTTTTAGAATGAAACTTCTTGGTGCAAAAGTAAATGCTGTTGAGAGTGGAAGCTGTACACTTAAAGATGCTATGAATGACGCCATTCGTCACTGGGTTACAAATGCAAGAGATACTTTCTATATTATCGGAACTGTTGCAGGACCTCACCCCTACCCTATGATGGTAAGAGATTTTCAAGCTATCATTGGCTGGGAAGCACGTGCCCAGATACTTGATAAAGAGGATAGACTCCCTGATCATGTTATAGCATGTATCGGTGGTGGATCAAACGCTATTGGTATGTTTCAACACTTTTTAGATGATGAAGAGGTTGAGTGTATAGGTATCGAAGCTGGTGGTTTAGGTATTGAGAGCGGAAAACACGGATGTTCACTCAAAAAAGGTCGTCCTGGTGTTTTACATGGTCAAATGTCTTATACACTTCAAGATGAAGATGGACAGATTCAAGAGGCTCACTCTATATCTGCAGGCTTAGATTACCCTGGAATTGGGCCTGAACACTCTTTCCATAATGATAACAAATCAGTTACTTATGATAATGTAACTGATCAAGAAGCGCTTGATGCCTTTGTATGGCTCTCTCAAAAAGAGGGAATAATCCCTGCTTTTGAGTCTTCTCATGCAGTTGCGTATCTTAAAAAAATAAAAGATATAAAAAACAAACTTATCATCGTAAACCTCTCCGGTCGTGGTGACAAAGATATGATTCAAGCCAAAGATATACTCCATTTTGACTAAACACTATTTCACACAGTTGCAACTGTGTGAAAATCCTCTATTTACCTACTATTTTTCAAATCTTTGATACAATGAACTTAGATAAAAACAGGGGTTTATTATGTCAAATGCTACTCAAAAAGATCTCCAAAACCGTTTAGATGAAATTCGTGATGAGCTTGAATCACTTTTTAAAAGTAATCTTAAAATTACAGACTGGAATGTGCCTGAAGCTGATGATCAAGACGCAGCTGAAATTCTGATAGATATACTTCAAAAAAAATTAGATGAGATTAAGCAAGATGTTAAAGAGGGAAAATATAAAAACTATTAAACTTTCTTTTTATATTTCTTCTTAAAACTAATTTAGCTACTATCACTCAAATATAATTTATAAATGGATAATACAATGAATATTGATTTAGTAAAAGAGATAAAGAGTGATATACAAGTTGAGTTTCTTTCAAAAAACAAACTCAAAAAACACCCACAACACAAACTTCTTCACGATGCAGGTTTTAGTGCTGAACAAGATAGTATCTGTTTTTTACACGAAAAATCTATCTTAGTATGTGGTACAGATAATAATAATGCTGATAATATTAGAAGTGTTTGTTCAAACGCTATAAAAGCGCTTAAAGCTTCAAACTATACCTCTGCTTCATTCGATGTAACAAAAGGAAATATTCAAGCTGTTATAGAGGGTATTATCTTGGGTGGATATGATTATAACAACTATAAATCAAAACCTAAAAAGATTAAGCTTCAAAATATCTACCTCACATGCTCAAATGTTGAAAAGTTAACAACTGCCTTTGAGGAAGCGATAATTATTGCTGAGGCTACTTGTTTTACACGTGATATTGTAAATACGACTCCAGAGGATTTACACCCAGGTACATTTGCAAAACTAGCAAAAGATTTAGCACGTGAAAACAATCTAAAGTGTGAGATTTTAGATGAAAATGGTTTACGTAAAGAAAAAATGGAATCA
>Ga0193965_1000675_pt1 | contig 10221 bp, 12 predicted proteins | sample FB_8_MG_FD_140330 | JGI IMG/M metagenome (GOLD analysis project Ga0193965, IMG submission 140330) | Microbial mat bacterial communities from the Broadkill River, Lewes, Delaware, United States - FB_8_MG | ecosystem: Environmental > Aquatic > Freshwater > River > Microbial mats | place: USA... | reverse complement strand
GTATCTCTTAAAGCAGGTGTTTTAGATTCTCAAGGAAAAGCTGTGCATCACGCTTTAGATTCTCTAAACTTTGAGGGTGTAAATGATGTTCGTGTTGGAAAACAAATCGTATTAAAATTAGATACTGATAACAAAGAGACAGCAATGGCAGATGTTACAAAAATGTGTGAAGAGCTTTTAGCAAATACAGTTATTGAAGACTACGAGATAGAGTTAGTATAATGAAAGTAACGATTCTTCAGTTTCCTGGAACTAACTGTGAATATGACACACAATATGCTTTTGAAAAATTAGGTGCTACTACTGAAATAGTTTGGCACAAGTCTGAAACAATTCCAGAAGATACTAATCTTTTGGTTGTTGCAGGAGGTTTTTCTTATGGTGACTACCTAAGATCTGGTGCAATTGCAAAATTTTCTCCTGTTATGAAAGCAGTAACTGCTTATGCAAATAATGGTGGAAATGTTTTAGGAATCTGTAACGGTTTTCAAGTTTTAACAGAAGCTGGATTACTTCCAGGTGCATTAAAAAGAAACGAAAGCTTACATTTTTTATCTAAACATCATAATCTAAAAGTTATCAATAACGATAATATATTTTTAGAAAAGCTTGATAATGATTCTGTTGTAAACATCCCTATTGCTCACCACGATGGTAACTATTTTATTGACCCAGATGGATTAAAAGAGCTTGAAGCTAATAATCAGATTCTTTTAAAATACACTGATGAAAATGGTAAGATTAAAAACCCTAATGGTAGTGTAGAATCTATCGCTGGTATCTGTAATAAAGAAAAAAATGTATTTGGTCTTATGCCTCACCCTGAAAGAGCTATGGAGAGTATTCTAGGTTCTGATGATGGTGTTGCTATGCTACAAGGATTCTTTAAATAGCAATGCGTTTACTATTTATAAGCTTACTATTTGTAATTACACTTTTTGCAAATGAAACAAACACTACAACTATTGATACAAATAGTAGTAGTGTTCAAACTCCTTTGCAAAAAGTTTTATATTTAAGCTTTAAAGATACACCTAAACGAGTGTTAAAAGGTGAAATATTTTCACTCACAATTAAAACACTCTCAACAATAAAAAACTTTCAAACAATTGATTATACATTTTCAGATTACTATGGTTTAAAATCTTTAAACGATGTTCCCTACAGAGAAGAAACTCCAAAATATTTTTATGATACTTTTTACTTTTTAGTTACTGCAAAAACAGCAAAAATTCCAAATATAACTGCTCATATCACCTCAAACGACATGAAACAATATCAAGATACAACACTTATTGGAGAAAAAATAAATGTTGTGATGTTAAATCCAAAAAAAGAGTTTGCAAATATTATTGCCAACTCTTTTGAACTTTTAAATTACAAAACTACAAATTTTGATCAACTTCACAATATAGTAGTTTTTAGTGCAACTGCAAACAATAGTGATTTGAAATCTTTTCAACTCAATGATGTATATAAACAAGGGATAGAATCGATTAAAGAATCTATTGCTGATTCTAAAATTACATATTATGCAATTATTAATAAAGATATTGAAAACTTCTCTTTTTCATATTTTAATCTTTTGAAAAATAAATTTGTAACTATCAATATCCCAATTATAGTAAATGATGATAGTGTTACAACACAAACTGACCTCAAACCAAAAGACCAATCAAAAGAAAAACTAAAAATGAGTATAGCAGCTGCTATCGCTATTATAGGGTTTATTTTTATACTTTGGAGAAAAAAATATATTTATCTCTTTTTTATTATTATCCCTCTTGCATATATTGCATTTATCGCTATTCCATCAAAAGAAGTGTGTATAAAAAAAGGGAGTAGTATTCATCTACTACCTGTTGCAAATGGAACAATATTTGAAACAATTACAAGTGAATATACTCTTCAAAAAGAGGGAAGTGTAAAAAACTTTACAAAAGTAAAATTAAAAAATGAAAAAATCGGCTGGGTAAAGAATGAAGATATTTGCTCATATTAGTTGGCTTTTTGCGACAATGATGATTTTAATATCATTAGCTATAATGATATTAATTTACCCTATCACTCCACGCCCTTATGCTCGTAAAGCAACATCTTGGCTACTAAGATTATCTATTTTTTATTCTACAGAGATAGAGGGTGTAGAGGATAAAGAAGCACAAATGTTTCTATTTAATCATCAAAGTGACTTAGATATTGGTGTGATGGAAACAAGTACTGATGCTGACTTGGCATGGGTTGCAAAAAAAGCTCTTTTTGATGTACCTTTTTTTGGACTTGCTCTTAAAATGCCTGAAGATATTCCTGTTGAGAGAGAAAATAAAACTTCACTAGTAAAACTTCTCAAAAATGCAAAAAATAGACTAGATAAAGGGAGAGTAATAAGTATGGCTCCCGAGGGAACACGCTCTACTGATGGGAAAATGAGACCTTTTAAATCTGGTGCAAAAGTTATTGCAGATAAATATAAACTCAAAGTGCAACCAATAGTTATGATTCAAACAGCAAAATACTATAATATAAAAAAATTTTACTACAAACCCGGAAGAATAAAAGTTATCTTTCTTGAACCTTTTATTGCTGATAAAAATGACCCTGATTGGCTTAATAATCTAAGGGTAAAAATGCAAAAGGTATATGATGATGAGTTGGCAAACAATCCTAGCCATAGGTAGTGGTGGTTTTATAGGGTCTGTACTTCGTGTATATCTTAATGGTCTTATCTCTCATAAATTTCCTCATGAATTACCCTATGGTACATTAGGAGTCAACCTAATTGGTAGCTTTATAATGGGATTACTTATTGCCTCTTTTATGTACTCAACATTTTTTTCACTCCATACAAAGTCTTTTTTATCTACAGGTATTTTAGGAGCTTTGACTACATACTCAACATTTGCCATTGAGAGTTTTTTACTCTTAGAGAGTGGACATATATTTTTAGCACTCGCAAATATTTCACTCAACTCTATCGGTACTGTTTTTATGGCTGGAAGTGGGTTTTATATGGCAAAATTTTTCCTAAAATGAGAAATTTCATAAAAAAAAACATTCACTATAAGTAATAATAAGATAAAATTATGTAAATTTTTTAAGGGATTAGCATGGATACAAATTATGACTGGGGCATGTATGAAGAGTTAAGAGAACAACTATATTCTGATCTTCCAAGTATAGAAGCTAATATTTTATCTCTCAACAAACAAGAAGCAGTAAGTGAAAGTATAGATTATCTTTTTAGAATATTCCATAACTATAAACCATACACTATCCGTTTATCATTATCTCCTTTTTTTGAGTTAGTCAAAAAGGTGGAAAATATACTCGGTAATTTAAAAAACAATAAAACTATTGTTCAAGATTCAATCATAGAGTGGCTATTAGAGGTGAATGACCAACTTAATATATGGCACAGTGAGATGGAGAAAAATGAAACAATACTCTCTCAAATATCTAAAGAGTTTCTCAATAAAGTAAAAATCACACCTTCTCTTATATCACCCTCGCAAAGTTTAAAAAACTTAACAGTTTTATATGTTGATGAGAATAAAGATAGAGCAAAAAAAATAACTCAGTATTTAAAAAAGCTATCAAATAATGTAGCTTATTCATCAAATATTCAAGGTGCTAACAAATATTTAGCACTCAATAAAGTTGATATTTTAATTACAAATATGAAAGATGAGAATACTATTTTAATAGAGTTTGTAAAAGATAATTTCACGGACCTACCTATTATTGCAGTATATGATGAGATTACATTAACAGATTCAAAGAAACTACTCAAACAAGGGATTACACACTCTATCACCAATCCTATACAAGCTAAAATGATACAAAGAGAACTTATTGAGATTATAAAAGTATATTATTCACCGAGCAATATAATAATAGACCACAAAAAAATCACTGATTTTATACAAAATTTAAAACCTCTACCAAATACACTTTTAAAAATTATACAGATTTGTGATGATGATGAAATTCCTATTAAAGAACTCATAAAAGTGGTAAAATCTGACCCTATCATCTCAGCAAATATTCTTAATATTGCAAACTCCCCTTTATATGGAAGTGTAAGTATAAAAACTATTGACCAAGCTGTTACAAAATTTGGAAAACGAGTTATAAAAGCATTAGCAATGAGTAAAATGTATGATTCACTAGGCGAAATTGATTTAAAAGCTTACGATATTACTGAAGAGAAATTTTCGGATGTTTCTATGATTAGATTATCACTTATGTTAAAGTGGTATGCAAAAATTTCTATTGCTGACTTGTCACTACTCTCCTCTACTGCTTTACTCGGAAATATAGGGCAACTACTCATCTCAAAAGAGATAGCTAACTCAGAAAGTATAGATGAGTTTAAAGAGTTATCTCAATCAAAAGGTATCTCTTATGCAGAAGAATCTATTGTATGCACAAACACAAATCTCATAAGTTCGCAGATTCTAAGATATTGGAAACTCTCTCACGATATTACAGATGTGATTGCATATAGTTCCAATCCAAAAGAAGCACCTCTTGAACTACAAAAACTTGCTATTGCAACACATATTGTATATGAGTTAGTAGATATAAAAGGCAATGTAAAAAAAGAGATTCCTGATAATATAAAAAAATTACTCCAAGAGTGTGATTTTGACCTTACACCTTTACAAAATGCTTTAGATTCCCTCAATATTTAGATTGTTATTATCTCATCTGCACACCACGATGCTAAATCCATATCGTGTGTGATGAGAAGCATCCCCATACTATCTAAGTTCTTCATCAACATACTCATCACCTCTAACTGAATCACATTATCTAGTGCAGATGTTGGTTCATCTAAAAGTAATAAATCTGGTTTCATAAGCATTGCTCTTAAAATTGATGCTCGTTGGAGTTGTCCACCTGAGAGTTGGTGTGGGAGTTTTAATAAAAGCTCGTATTCTAAGTTTATAGATTCTAAATAATACTCCATCTCATCTAAAGAAGCAACATCTTTTATTTGATTAAGTAAAGTATAACTTGGGTGAAAAGAGCTATAAGGGTCTTGAAAAACTTGGGAACAATATAAACTTTTTACAGTTCCAGAGATTGGTTTTAGGTTTTGTAAAATCAACTCAAATAGTGTACTCTTCCCTGCTCCACTCTCTCCAACAACAGCTTTGACTTCCCCTTTTTTAAGTGTTAAGGAGAGATTTTCAAAAAGAAGTTTATCTTTTGAATACCCAAAAGATAAATTATTAACCTCTAAAATATTACTCAAATATTAACTCTTATTGAGAGATAAGTAGAGTTTAGTTAACTCTTTAAAAAGTGCATCTGGCTTGATACTAGAATCCTCTTCCCAGATTCTCTTCATCACAACATTATCCTCTTCACCATTCCATACTTTTATATAAGAACCATCTTTATAGCCATTTTCTTGACGGAATTGATTGAGTATATTTTTACCTACATAGAGTCTATATAGTGTTTGTAAATCAAGTCCACTCATAACCACTAAATCAAAAAATTCACTTATCAGTTTTTCTAAATCTAAAGAATCTTTTTCTAATGAAAGCTTGATAATAGATTCTACTTTTGCTATCACTTCATCTTGAGTAGCAAATTGATTGTTACTCACATCTATTTTACTAAAACTACTTAGTTGTGAGATGTTTATAGCTAAGTCTTCAATCCCACCTTTCATCTCTTTTGCATAGTTCTCAATCGCTAAACTAATTATAAAGTGCCAAACATCTACAACCTCAATCTGAAGATTGTCCCAATCTGGAGCTTGATTGATACTTTTCCAATGTTTCCATGAAAAGCTGTCAATCATCTCAGCACATTCCATATAGATACAACGGTTCCAGTTTATAGTTTTACCATTTTTAGTAACACCATTTGTCCACTCTTCTCCATTTGTAGCCTCATTTAACTGCGCTTGAAGCTGTAACATTAATAATATTTTATCCATTAAGTTGTTTCTCTTATTATAATTTTGTTCGCTTATTTTATCTAATATGGTACTATTTCACACTTAAAGAGAGGGATTCATGAAAAGAATTAATTGTAGAAGATGTGAATATTATTTTGTTACTTGGAAACCAAAACAGCCTCATGGTTGTAAGGCTTATGGTTTTAAGTCACCACAGATTCCATCTATGGTTGTTTTTCAAAGTAGTGGTGTTGAGTGTAGTATGTTTAAAGAGAAGAATCTTCCCAAATAATTTTTTTCCCAAACCCCAGCCTATTATCTGTCATTTTAAAATAGTTTACTTTTATTTGCCATAGTTTTGGCTTCATCAGTTTTGAGAATGGAAATGCTTTATAGTAATAATCAAAATATTTTTTCTCTTCTAAAAGTGAAAAATCACCTCGAAACTGTACCCCTTGAATCTTAGAAACAATAGAGGTTTCTAAGAGAATATTACCAGCAATTTTACTATTTTGAGTGATATGTTGTATATGTAAAGTTTCATCACCACTTGCCACTATAAAAATGTTATACTCTTTTACATAGGTATAAAAAAGGCTACAAACACTTAACTCGCCATTATGTGTAGTGGCAAGACTCATCACATGATGTTCCTCTAAAAATGAGGCTATTTTTTCTAAATCTTCTCTCATTTTTGAAACATATAGTTTTCTAAATCTTCAGCCTCATTAATATCTCTCTTCTCTAACAAAAGCTTACCTATCTCATCTTCAGATAATATCTCATAAAGATCTCTAGCTGCATAAATATTGTAATAACTTTTTATAAAATCTATAGCAATATCTAGTTTATCCTCTTTGTGTGTATATTTTCTAAACTCTTTATATTCATCCCAATCAAATTTGTTCATGGTTTTTCCTTTTTTCTAGTGCAGTATCTAATCTTTGAATCACTTCTGACATTTTAGCAGATGAGACTGCGAAATTCAAACGCATAAAACCACTTCCCTCTCTACCAAAACTTATTCCAGCGTTTAAACCTAGTTTTGCCTCTTTGATAAAAAACTCTCTTAAAGCTCTATCTTTAAGCCCCATTGCACGACAATCTAACCAAGCTAAATATGTCGCTTCTATTGGTGTTATTTTTATAAATTGTAAATATTTTTCACATAACTCTTCAAGCATTGTAAAATTTTTATACAGATGAATTTTTAAATCTTCTAACCACTCTTTACCATAAGTATAAGCCGATTCAAAAGCGACATGCGAAAGTGTAGCCCCCTGTGCAAAATGGATTCTATCATACACTTTTTTGAATCTATCTCTTAAATTCTCATTTGTAATTGCTACACTACTTATTGCAAATCCAGCCATATTAAATGTTTTTCCTACACCTATAGCTGTTAGTGTAATATCTCTAGCCTTATCACTCAAAGATGCAAAAGGGATATGTTTGTTTGGTGCATAAACTAAATCAGAATGAATCTCATCAGCAAATACAACTATATTATGCTCCAAACAAACTTCTAAAATCTCCTCTAACTCCTCTCTTCTCCAAACTCTTCCAACTGGATTATGTGGAGAACAAAGTAGTAACAACTTAGTGTTTGAATCTATTTTGGATTTTAAATCTTCTATATCAAAACTATATTTTCCAGATTTATCGAGTTTTAGAGAGTTTTTTAAAAGTTTTCTCTCAGAGCTCATCACACTATGAAAAAAAGGTGGATATACTGGTGTTTGGACTATCACCTTATCACCCACATCACTAAATGCTTCTATAGCTGCACTCATACTTGCAACCACAGAGTGTGAATAAAACATATCTTCAATCTCAAACGAGATTCCATGCTCTTTTTTCATCCACTCTATTTGAGAAAGGTATGCAGAATCTGGCATCTCCTCATAACCTATTATGGGGTGTTTGAGTCTCTTTGCGACAGATTCTAAAACAAAATCAGGAGTATCTATATCCATATCTGCCACCCAAACAGGCGCTACATCTTCCGTACCAAACAACTCTTCTCTAAGGGTGTATTTTTCTGCATTAGTATCTTTTCTACATGCTGATGTCTCAAAATTGTAACTCATATATTTGCCTATGTTAGATTGTAAAATTGTAATTTTGTAGATTGTTTTTATAATTAATTTCACTTCGGGAGAAGTGAAATAAGAGATTGCTAATACTTATTTAGCACCGTTCATATCTGTAGCGTTACCATTCATACCACATCTACACCCTGCACCACATTGACAAGGTTTAGGACATTGACATTTTGAGTTATTACAAACACCACCATTCATCCCCTCTAGTGTTTTTGGTGCTGTTGAACATCCAGATGTTAATAACATCAATCCTGCAACTGCGATAACTTTAGCTAATGATTTCATTAATACTCCTCATAAAAATTTGTTGTAATATAGCTGTAATGGTATTAAACTTGTATTAATTGAACCTATCTCTTTTTCCAAACACTCACTTCACTGATATTGTGTTGATATTTTCTAGCACTCTCTTTTATTACAAACTCCAAATCCTGAGTATGGATTAACTCAAACTTAGAGGAGAGAATCTTCTCTAAAGTCTCAATAGTTCTTACCTCATCCCCATTGTCATCTTTATACCCACCAAGCCAAAACTCTTTTTTAGTACTACTCTCATTCCAAGCGTATGGTGAGATAATAATTAAAATCCCCTCATCATTGATTCTCTCATTTATACTCTCTAAAAACAGTACAGGGTTATACAACCTCTCTATAAGGTTAGTTGCCATCACCATATCATAAGAGTTAAAGTTTGGTTTGAGATTACACGCATCACCTTGCCAAAAAGAGACTTTATCTGCTAAATTTTCATAACCCAAATCTTCTAAGGTGATTCTTCTCTTTTGTGTTAGACTCCCCTCTTTGATAGCGTGAAAAAGAATCTCACCCGTATCTTTGAGTTTTGAGCCAACTTGAACGAATCTCACTGAAAAATCAACCCCCTCAACCTTATCAAAACTTTTTGCCAGCTCAAATGATGCTCTACCAGTTGCACAACCCAAATCTAGTGCTTTTGTAGTATGTGTTGTAAATTTGGAAGCTATTTTTGCACACGCTACAGCAAAGTTTTCAACACCAAAGTGTGTATCACTATATTGAGATTCACACGATTGAGATACAAGAAAATCACTCTCATAAAGCTCCTCTATCTTACTAGAATCTGTATCTTTTGAGATAACATAACGAAAACCAGCGTTTTGATAAAAATGTTTTCTAAAAGCGTAACGGGAGTGTTTCATAATAAGATTGCCACTACTCGCCCATGACGAACCTAAAATAATCGCGTGTTTTTCATCAAAAGTGGGTGTTGAAAAATCATCATACGCAGGGTGAACTTCAAAGCCCTCAAAACCTCTTATAGGGGTTCTACTCCATTGCCATACATTACCAACCACATCATAAATACCATTGTGCTTATATCTATTTACAGATGATGAAGAAAAATGAGTAAGGTTTACATTTGCACAAGACTCATCTGTAATCTCACCCTGCTTTGCATACTCATACAACACTCTATATTCTCCTTCACTAGGGAGTAAATAGCTAACACCATCTTTTTGGCTTTTGTATCTACAAAACGCCTCAGCTTCTAAAGCATTGACATCTACAGGAAAACTTAGAGGCATATCTATGAGTTTTGATAATGTTCTGTATTTATATTCACCATCTATTTTTACCCAAAATGTTGGGTGTTTAGCTTTTGTATTTCTCAGAAATTCTCTCCCCTCATCGTCCCAAAACTCTAGATTCTCATAACCACCTGCAAGAACAAACTCCATATATTCGCCATTACTCACAAGATACTTTGAGACTTCAAACATTTCTACTTTTTCTCTATAAGACCCATACTCATTATCCCATCCATAGTAGTTATGAGACTTATCTTTTCCAAGTGTTACACTATCACCTGCAATCTCTATCATCTCATTTATAGGTGCAGATTCTAAGCTTTGGCAAATGCTAAACTCATCTAGCTCTTTTACAAACTCCAATGGCATCTGACGATGTAGCACAAGAGAGGTCTCTATGTGGATTCTCTCATGCTCAATCCCCATAAGTATAATCCAAAAAGGTGAATCTTGCTCTATTGGAAGGGTAAGAGGAAGTGTAGAGATAAGAGAATCGACTAACGCTCTAACCTCTATTCTATATTTACGAACCTCACTCACTTCACCCCACTCATAATTAGTAGAATCAACATCATCCCAACTCATCTCATCCACACCAACAGCAAAAATAGATTCAAAGTGAGGGTTAATT
>Ga0193965_1000674_pt1 | contig 10223 bp, 10 predicted proteins | sample FB_8_MG_FD_140330 | JGI IMG/M metagenome (GOLD analysis project Ga0193965, IMG submission 140330) | Microbial mat bacterial communities from the Broadkill River, Lewes, Delaware, United States - FB_8_MG | ecosystem: Environmental > Aquatic > Freshwater > River > Microbial mats | place: USA... | reverse complement strand
TCCATCTATTATATTTGGTTTACCTGTAGTTAATATAGCATTATTAGTATTTATAAATCCTAACCCATTTATAGTTATCCCATAAGGGTTAGATATAATAACATCTGCTTTTTGACCACTTACTTCAAGAAATCCTTCTAAACTACTTCTATTTGTAGATGTAACTTCATTTAAAATTATTGTTGCTTTATTACCATCTATTAAGTTGGGATTTGCATCTAAGCTACCTGCTAATTTAGAATTAGTTATAGTATTTGAGTTATTTAGAACAATACCTTTTGTAGAGATATTAAAATTTTCATATTTATTATGGGATAAACCTGAAGAGTTAGGTTTACTAATATTTACAATTGGTACATCATTAGATGAATTATATACAGTTGTATCTTGAGTAACTGGAGTTAAATCTTGAGCTAACAAAATATTAGCAACAGAAACACTAATTATAACGGGTGATATTTTTTTCATAGTTTTTCCTTTTAGAAACTATATATTAAGTTTAAATAAGTATAATTCCCTTTATTTGAATTAATATCGATATTAGAGGAGTGACTAATATCAAAAACTTTTGTTACTTCAAAAAACAAATCATTATATAAAAACTTTAAACCATAAGCAGCACCACTTAACTCTGCCCCTATTATATCATAATTTGAGTAAATTCTTCCATAGTCGTAAGCTATAAAAAAAGTTGTATCTATATCATATATATTTTTTATTATTGAAAAATCATTATTTAATACAACACCTTTATTTCCACTTACAGAAACTCCTTCAAAACCTCTAACTGAATAAAATCCACCAATTGACATTTGTTCAGAACCATACAATGAATCATCACTTTGTTGAAAAGATAAATTATTACTAAAAGATGCTGGTAATCCAAAAAGCTCTAAACCTTTCATATAAGATAAACTAAGGTTATATCTTTTAAATTTAGATTTAAGTGTAGTATTTGTATCTTTAGTTGCTCCAAAACTATCTAACCCTTGAGAATATGATATATTAGCATTTATAGTTGAGCTATTATCTATTAATAAAAAATAGTTTAGATTAAAATCAAGAACAGATAAATTATTGCTACTTGTAGTTAAAAAAATATCATCTATATAGTTTTTTGTGGATTTAAATGTTAAGTTTATCCCTGTGTTAATTTTACTATTTTCATCTCTATATATAACTTTATCTCCTGATATAAAACTATTTATTGTTTTACCTGTAGAATCTATAGAATTATTTGAATCTAAATCTATTTTAGAAAAGTATTTAGAGATACTAGAGCCTAGAAAAAAAGTGTAATATCCATAAGGTATATTATAGTTTAAAGATGCTGATTCATTTTTGTTTGTAGAGTTAAAAGGTATAGTTCTTCTATAAGTTGTACCTATATTATCATTATAATTAAAAGGGTTATCTAAACTAAAAGATACACCTATTTGATTTCTACCTGTTGATTCACTTCCTAAATTATCTATATTAATAGTTGATGAAAGTTTTTTTAATTTATCATTATAAATAGCTATAGTGCTATTACCTATTTTAGAAGATGGTCTTATTTGCATAATAGAGCTATTTGATTGTAATCTATTTATTTGTTCCATACCCTGTTCTATATCTCTTAGATTAAGGTAATTATCAATCATACTTGGGAATATATTATCTAAATTAACACTTTTATTATTTTCATTATCACTAAAAACTATATCACTAACTTTTCCTTCAAGAACTAATAACTCTAATGTGTCACTTTTTAAATTTTGATTTGGTTTAATATATACTCGTGAACTTATATAACCTTTATTTTTATATATAACAATTATATCATTAATAAGTTCATCAATCTCATTTAAAGGTACACATCTATTTATATAATTATTAGTTATATTAAGCTGTTCAATTTTAGTTAATTTAGTAATATTTTCTAATTTTATATGTTTAAGGTTCCAACAATATTTAGATTTTTTTTTATCTTTTTTTATATCTTGTTCAATATCGCTTTTAAGTTTAGTTGTTTTGGGAATAATATTATAGAGGTCTCTATTTAGTCTAAACTCTTCAGCTTTTTGAATCTGTTTTATTTTTAATTCTAATTGCTGAAGCTCTTGATTAGTTATTGAAAATAGAGATAGTTGAAATAGTATTAATATAAATAATATTCTTAAAATAGAAGAATACTTACTTTTTAACATCTAATCAATTAATCCATATTTTTTTAATATTTTATTTATTGTACCATCATCTTTTACTTTTTCAAAGCTTTTATTAAATAAATCTAATAGATATTCAGAATTATAATAAGATTTTGCAAAAGCTACAGATATTTGTTGCTCATCTAAAAATTTATCTTCATATAGTGCAAACTGATGAATAGTAGATGTGTATTTTAACATAACTTCAATAAATAAATTTCTACTTGATACTAATAAATCTATATTATTTAAAATCAATGCTTTATACAGCTCCTCTTCTGTGTCAAAATATATAATATTTAATCTTTTTTTATCTAAATTATCTTGATAAAAATATTTTCTTACAGCACCAATTTTATATTTTTCTAAATCACCTTTTATCCCATCTGGAAAGTTATCTCTTTTATAAAAAAGGTCTATTGGTAAAGCAAGTATTGGATTTGAATAAAAAAAAGATTTATATTTAGATGGATTTTCATGAGCTGGAGCTTTTGCTGCAACATTTCCCCATCTAGTTAATAAATCACTATAATGTGGTGAAGCAAAAGTAAAATTTACTTTATATCCAGCTTCTTTCCATATAGAAGAGATAATCTCTGCAAACATACCTTTACTATCTAAACTACGAGAACTCATAAATCCACCCCATTCATAAAGTGCCATATCTACAACTTTTTCATCACTATTATCTATATAGTGATTTATAATATCATCAATCTCTTGATTATTTTTCATAATATCAATTGATAGATTAAAATATTTAGAAAAGTTATCTTTAAAAATAAAAGGGAGATTTGAAAAATATAAAGACAAATCAATAATATACTCTTTATCTTTTATTTTTGTTTGATAATTAATATCAATTTTATAATTATCTTTTAGTCTATTTTTTTCTTGATTTGTTAATTTAGTATTATCAACTAAATAGACTAATATCTCATCTTTACTTAGCTTTTTTAAACAATTATCTTTTCTACAATCGATAAGCTTTTCTGTATAAAAACCAACTTTTTGCATTGCATTATGTATTATATCTGTATGAATACCTTTTATATCTTCTTTATCTGTAAAAGCATAAGGGTGATTTTGTAAGTTTGTATGAATCTCTATAATTCTAAACGACTCTGCAAAAGAAAACTGCAAAAATGCAATCATTATTAAAATAATTTTCATAATACCTACTTTACATTAAGAAATTTGAATTTTTTATTTATAACTTTTTTAAAAAATATCTTTTTATTAACTACATCACCTTTTGTATTAAGTGAATAGTTGCCTGATATACTCTCAAAATTACCTATATATTTTAAACTCTCTGATATATCAGAAGGTTCTGTACTTTTTGCTTTTTTTATAGCTTCTGATAATAATATAATAGAATCAAATCCCTCAACACTATCAGAATTAGGTAATATTCCATACTCTTTTTTATAAGTTTTTATAAACTCTTGTGTTTTGAAATTTAAAATCTCTAGATTAAAATATGTAGGTACAATAACTCCATTTGCCATATCTCCAATCTCTAAAAGCTTATCACTATCTAAATTATCACCTGTTATAATTGGTGCATAGATACCACTCTCTCTTAACTGTACAATTAAATCTGATACACTATCTAGTTCACCTGCTATAAATATAGCATCATAATCTATATCTTTATTTTTAGAAGGAGATATTTTTGAAACAACTTTTTTAAAAATTCTATCTTCATCTGAAAAAGATGTTCTATATATCATTCTCATACCAAGCTCTGTACCTTTTTGTATAAATATGTTTGATAAAGTATTTCCATATTTACTTTTACTATGTAAAACTACAATATTTTCATATTGCAAAGTATCTGCTAATTTAGCTAAAGAGTTAGCCATAGATACATCATCTGGAATATTTCTAAATATATATTTAAAAGATTCTCTTGTAAACAATGGGTCTGTAGCACTTGTTGATAGAAAAGTTAAACCAGAAAATTCATAATCAATTGATATTGGTATAGCTATATTTGTATCTGAATTAGATATTGTAGCTACCATATCTAAATCTCTAGCAAATTTACGAGATATATCTTTAGCTTTTTCTGTATCTTTTGGATATTTTTCATAAACTAATTTAATTTTTCTACCATCTAGTAAACTATCTTTATTAACTATTTTTGTTGCTAACTCGATACCATACTTAAAATCTCTATTTTTATTACCTAAGCTTTTATCATTTGTGAATGATATACCAATTTTTATAGGTGTATTAGAAGTAGAGTTTAAAGCTTTTAAGGAACGCTCTTGTAATATTTTTGCATAATTAACACTTTGTACTTCAACTTGATTTGTATATACAAAAGCTACAAGAGAGGCTATTGCTATAAAAATAATAATAATAATTTTATTTAACATTGTTTTGATTACTTTTTTGTTCTTCTGAATTTAAGATTATTGGTAATCCACCTTCTCCTGAACCTATAACAATAATTTTACTATTACTAGATTTAGAAAGCTCTACAGTAGCTTCAATACCTTTATATTGCAAATACTCTTTTGAAATATTTTTAGAGATTATATCTTTATAAGTTTGTATCCCTAAAGCCTCTATTTTTTTTCTTTTTGCTTCTAATTCCTCTTTTTGAACTCTATATTCATACTCTTTAAATTGATGAAATTGATCAATTTTTCTCTCTATAGCTTTTTCAACTAATTCTGGAAATTTAATATTTCTAACAATTAATTCATCTAAAATAATAAATTTGCTATCAAGTTGGTCTTTAGATTCATTAAATATCTTTTTTAGAATAGCTTTTTTAGAAGTATATAACTCTTCATCTGTAAATTGTCCAAAATATTTTCTTATAATAGATTCTATTTCAGGAATAACTACAGAATTTACATAGTTTGGACCAACTTGTTGATGAAGCACACCTAACATAGTATAATCTGGTTTAAACCTTATAGATATTTTTATAGATATTGTTAAACCTTGTTTTGATAATACATTAAATTCGTGTTTCTTTTCTTGAATTCTTGTGTTGTATATATTCATAATATGCCAAGGTGGTAATATATAAAACCCCTCTTTATAGATATGATTTAACTCTGTACCTGTCCATCTTTTAAATAAAACTCCCGCTTCTCCTGCATATACTGTTACAAATATTCTATTCCAAAATAGCATAACAATAAAACAAAACAATAAAATAAAAATAGTTAGGTATGTCATAAAACTTTTAAAGTAAGACTTTTTTTTAACTGTTTTCTCCATCAATTTTCCTTTTATAATAAAAACTTATTAATAATATATTACTCTTATTTAAATTAAAGATTGCTTTTTAATTAATATCTTTAACAATCTTCAATTCACCTTTATCCATCTGAATTAATCTATCACAACAATCAAAATAAGCATCATCGTGAGTAACTGCAATTATAGTTTTACCACTTTCTTTTAATCTTGGTAAAATCACTTTGTAAAAATATTTTCTAAATTCTGGGTCTTGGTCAGATGCCCATTCATCAAATACAAAAATAGGTTTATCATCTAATATAGATACAATTAAAGCTAATCTCTTTTTTTGTCCTGTTGATAAATCTAGATTTGTAAACTTTCCATTAAGATATCTTGTTTTATCAAATAGTTTCATTTCAATTAATAGTTCATTTATTAAATCTTCATCAACATCATCTAATCCGTGAAGTTCATTAAATATATGGAAATCTGGTAAAATAATACTAAAAAGATTTCTATATGCTTCATAATTGAACTCATCAACTATTGTATTTTTTATACGAATATTACCTTTTTGTGGAAAATATAAACCAAGTAGAAGTTTGATAAAAGTTGATTTACCGCTACCATTGTTACCTATAACAAAAAGAATTTCGGACCTATTTATATTAAAATTAATAGGTGCTAAGCAAAAGTCATTATTATGTTTTAACTTTTCATAATTAAAAGATAAATTTTCTAATTTTATAGTATCAAATTGATTAAAATTTTCTATTGTTTTATTTGTTGGTTTATAAACTTCACTCTTATTTTTATCTAAATGATTCTCTAGTTCTTCTAAATTATTTATTGCTAATGTTGTTTTACTAGCCATAGGAAGTACATAAATTATATTATCAAGTGGTCCTATAATAAATAACATAGCTGCAGTTACTTGAATAATTAATGTACTTTCATCTGAAACTAAATGTGGAACTACAAAAACAATCGTTCCTAATAAAATATATAAAAATGTTTCAGTAAACATCATACCTGTAATAAATTTACTGCTTAAACTAACTTTTACTGTAGATAAATCTTCTAAAATATCATTATGCTTTTGAGATACACTATCACTTTTTTTTCTATTTATCTTTAACTCTTTAAATCCATTTATAACAGATTGCATAGAGTTAAAAAAATCATCTTCTATCTTATTTGCTTTATATAAATCTGCTTGAGTTTCTGAAGCAAAAAAATAATATAACCCACCCCCAATTAATAAAGCACAAGATATAAGAACAAACATAGTTTTAGATAAAATAAATATATAAATCAAAGCAAAGAAAACCATAATAACTGACTGTGTTGCAGATATTAATTCTGTTGCAGATTGAGACATAAGATTTGTATCTCTTGTTAATCTTGTAAAAACTATCGCTTTATCTAAAGACTCCATAGTTGTTAAATTACTATTTTTTATTTTATTAGAAATCCTACTTCTTGTATTTTTAATAATTCGTTCAACTTCATTTGAAGAACCAATCATAGAAAACTTTTTTGCAATATAAAAAATAAGAAAAATGATAATATAAATTGCAAAATATTCATAATTTAATGTTTCATTAGTTGAACTTTCAGATGCTTTATTTATTATTGCAAGTAAACCAGCATTAGCAATACCTGAAACAACTGCCATAAAAATTATATTTTTCCAAAATAGAAAATCTCCCTCTTTTTTTAGAAATTTTACTAAATCAGTTAACCTAATACTTTTATCTTTGACTTTCATACTCAAAACCTTTCTTTGATATTTTAAACAAATTTAGTTTATTTCTCGTTTTCAGTTTTTTCTTCTTTATTTTCTTTCTCTTTTTTCTTTGTTAACTCTTCAACTATCTCTTTACCTTTGGTAAACTTTTCTTTAAAAAACTCTTTAAATTTAGTTTCATCAAAACTTAATAGTGTTCCACCTGATTGAAAATGTTTTATAAATACCTCTCCAACAGCATAAGTTGAAGCAGCCCCAACAGTTGCAACAGATATAACACCTGCGGTTTGTCCAATAATAGGAATTGATTTAATTAAACTAGCAACCCCTGCAGATATAGGTATAGCTAAACTTCCACCTGCTAATGACATAATAGATTTTTTTGCAATATCTTTTGTAAATTCTTGATTATATATAGTTGATAACTCTTTTAACATATTAAGTTGTGTACCAGTTAGACCAATAAGGTCAACAATAGGAACAGGAACAGCACCAAAACCAGCTGATATTAATATATGTTTTTTTACAACCTCATTTGCTTCTACTAATTGTTTTTCATCTTCAACCTCAACCTCAACATACTCATTCTCTTTAGCTTTGTTTTCTTCTGCTTTCATTGTTTTCCCTTTTAGTTTTTTTATCTTTTTACTAATTATACCTTTTTTAAGATAAAAGTTTTAAATAAATTACATCAATATATCTTGATATATTAATATATTTATGATATACTTTTATAAAATAATAAACAAGGAAAAATTATGGAAAAAAAAATTTTAATTTTATGTACAGGTAATAGCTGTAGAAGTATTATCGCAGAAGCTTTAATAAATGCAAAACTAGATGGTGTAATAGCTAAAAGTAGTGGTGTAAAAGCTAGTGGAAAAGTAAATCCAAATGCTCAAAAGCTATTAGAACAAAAAGGTATTTGGAGAGATGAATATCACTCAAAAACTCTTGATACACTTATAGATGAAGATTTTGATTTAATAGTTACAGTTTGTGACCATGCAAATGAGACTTGCCCTATCTTTCCAAAACCAGCACCAAAATTTCATATGAGTTTTGAAGACCCAGATGGCAAAGATTTTGATGCCTTTATAGATACGTATAATGATATTGAAAAAAATCTTTTACCTAAAGTAGTTGAAAAACTAAATGTTTGATTGGTGGGAAGAGTTAAGCTCAAAGATAGTATTTGATATTTTTGAATTTCAAAATAATACAAATATAGGTGATGCTATCCATTTCTTTTTATATGATACTATTAAGATTTTTATATTATTAATTACTATTATATTTACAGTTAGTTTTTTAAGAACATATTTTAATACTGAAAAAGTTAGAGTATATCTACAAAACAAATCTCTTTTTACTGGAAATGTATTAGCAGCTTTATTTGGTATTATTACACCATTTTGTAGTTGTAGTGCTATTCCCCTTTTTTTAGGGTTTATGCAAGCTAGAATACCAATAGGGATAACTTTTAGCTTTTTAATATCAGCCCCACTAAATAATGAAATTGCAATAGCTATGTTATTTGGACTTTTTGGATGGAAAGTAACTGCTATATATATTGGTTTTGGATTACTAGTTGCAATAATAGGTGGATATATTATAGGGAATATAAAAGGTATTGAAAAATATGTACTAATACCAGTAACTCCAATAGATGGTGAATTAGAAGATGTAAAAATTACTCTTTCAATAAAACAAAGAATAATTGATGCTTGGGAGTATACAAAAGATATATTTAAAAAGATTTATATTTATGTTATTATAGGTGTTGGAGTTGGAGCTTTTATACACGGTTATATCCCTGCTGATTTTATAGCTAAATATGCAGGTGGAGATGCTTGGTACACAGTACCTATGGCTGTACTTATGGGGATACCTATGTATAGTAATGCAGCTGGAGTTATGCCTTTAGTAGAAGTTTTGACTCAAAAAGGGATGCTTTTAGGTTCATCTTTAGCTTTTATGATGGCAGTTACTGCTTTATCGTTACCTGAAGCTATGATATTAAAAAGAATATTGCATACTAAACTTATTGCTATATTTTTTACAATAGTTGGTTTTGGTATACTTTTAGTTGGGTATACTTTTAATATAATACTTTAAAAAAGGAAAAAAAATGAAAATAGAGATATTAGGAACAGGTTGTGCAAAATGTACAGCTTTAGAAAAAAATACAAAAGAGGCTTTAGCTAAAATAGGTGGATTTCATAGTGTAGATAAAATAGAAGACCCTATAAAGATTATGGAATATGGTGTAATGAGTACACCAGGACTAGTTGTAGATGGAGTTGTAAAATCAACTGGAAAACTTTTAAATATAGATGAGATAATTGAAATTATAAAATAATGGATATATTTTTAAAAACAATAAGTTCTGTAAATGATGAAACAAGAGTTAGAATATTACAATATATTGATAAAAATAAAAAAGTTTGTGTTTGTGATATAGAAAAAGCTTTTGGTATGATACAATCAAGAGTATCAAGACATCTAAAGATATTAAAAGAAGCAGGTTTTTTAACTGTAAATAGAGAAGGTAGGTGGGCATTCTATAGTATTAGAAGCCCTCTTGACCAATTTAGACAATCATTATTAAAAGAGATTAGTTACTTATAATCTATTATTTCAAAGATTAAGCAAAATTAAATATAACTAATACTATTATTATAGATAACTAATAAAAATTTTCAAGGAATAAGTTATAAAAAGTTTAATTATCGTGTTTACTTTTACCTTTTTATTATTTGGAAGTGATAAAAAGATACTATTAACAAAAAATGAACAAGAGTGGATAAATAAAAAATATCTTGTAACTTATGTATATGATATAGATTGGGCACCCTTTGAATTTAAAAATGAGGTACATAGACATAGTGGAATTATAGCAGATATTTTACAACTTATTTCTAAAAAATCAGGTATAAAATTTGAAGCAATTGATACAAGAAATTGGGAACAAGCTGTTTTATTAGCTCAAAATCATAAAGTAGATATGTATAGTGCTATCCCTTTTGATGAAAAAAGAGCTAAATATATGAATTTTACTAAACATAATATTT
>Ga0193965_1000673_pt1 | contig 10224 bp, 8 predicted proteins | sample FB_8_MG_FD_140330 | JGI IMG/M metagenome (GOLD analysis project Ga0193965, IMG submission 140330) | Microbial mat bacterial communities from the Broadkill River, Lewes, Delaware, United States - FB_8_MG | ecosystem: Environmental > Aquatic > Freshwater > River > Microbial mats | place: USA... | reverse complement strand
CTAAAGGGAATGTTATCGCACCTGATAAAGTTTTAAAAGAGTACGGAAGTGAGATTCTTCGTTTATGGGTAGCTTCATCTGATTACCAAGGTGACTTAAAAATCTCTCAAGGGATTTTAAAACAGATATCTGAGAACTACCGTAAACTAAGAAATACATTTAGAATTATGCTAGCAAATATCAATGACTTAGAATCATTAACTGCTTATGATGATATGGGTGAGTTAGACAAATGGATTCTTGATGTTGCTAGTTCTGTATTTAAAGAGGTTCATAAATCATTTTCAGAGTATAACTTTGTTCATGGTATGAGTACACTTAACAACTTCATTGCAAATGAGTTGAGTGGTATGTATATCGATATGACGAAAGATTCTCTTTACTGTAACGCTAAAAATGACCCAAGAAGAATGGCATCTCAAAGTGCAATGGCAATGATCACAAAAGCTTTACTCCTTTTAATGGCTCCGATTCTTACTTATACTGCAGACGAGATAATTGAGCATGCTCCTGCTATCATCAAAGGTGATATTGATTCTATCTTTGACCTTGTTTATGCTGACATTGAGACTGGTGAATCTAACTTTAATGCAGAGTATATGACAAAAGCAAGAGAGGGATTTGGTTCTATTGTTGATGGACTGAAAAAAGAAAAAATCATCAAAAGTACTTTAGAGTTAGTAATTTACACTGAATCTGAAGTTGCACTAAACATTGTAAGTGTTGACGCTGAAGACTGGTTTGTTGTTTCATCTGTTTCAAATACAGAAGTAAGTGATGAGTTAGGTTCTTTCGAAGTTGATGGAGATAGATTTACTATCGCAAAAGCAACAGCTCACAAATGTCCAAGATGTTGGAAATACCAAGCTCAGACTGAAGATACAACTTGTAAAAGATGTGAAGAGGTTGTAGGTGCCTAACTTCACTGAGCCTGTCTCATTTACATTTATCGGAGTAACTATTGCTCTGATATTTGTTATGGTTGGGGTGGGGATACTACTTGTCAAATCAGGAAAAAAGTCCAGAAACCCTGAGGCTTAACTTCTAACACAAATATAAGGCTATATTTGAAATTTAAAAATAAAAAACTTATCATTTTCGATTTTGATGGAACCCTTATAGACAGTGGTCCTGATTTAGCTGAGGCTGTAAATCATATGCTTACAAAACTAGGTCGTAGTACATTTGATTTAGATACTATCCACGAATGGGTTGGTAACGGTGCTCAAACTTTGGTTAAGCGTGCATTATCAGCTAATACAGAGATAGATTCTAACATTGACGAATCACTATTTACAAATGCACTTGATATTTTTCTCTCTTACTATAAACAAAATGTTTGTGTTAAAACAGTAACTTACCCTGATGTAACAAACACTCTTAAAACTTTAAAAAATGATGGATACAGATTGGCAATAGTGACAAATAAACCATACAATTTTGTCAAACCTATTTTAAAAAAATTGGAACTTTTAGAGTTATTTGAGATTTATATAGGTGGAGATTCCCTCTCAAAGAAAAAACCAGACCCTATGCCCCTACTTCATATCTGCGAAACACTTAATGAACAAATAGAAGATTCTATAATGGTTGGTGATTCTAAAAACGATATATTGGCTGCTGCTTCTTGTGAGATGCAAAGTGTAGGTGTGAGTTACGGCTATAACTATGGTGAAGATATAGGTAAATATAACCCAACTGTGGTAATTCATGATTTTAAAGATATTTTAACGGTGATGAGTAATGATAAATAAAAATGCAAAAGTAGCAATAATAGGTGGTGGTGTAGCAGGTTCAACTACAGCTCTTTATCTTGGTAAACTTGGACTAAATATCACTCTATTTGAGAAAGAAAACGATCTAATAAGTGGTCCCCCATTTTGTCATCTTCATGCAGGTGGAAACCTTTACCGAGAGATATCTGATGAGCAATGTGTAAAACTTCTAAAACAGTCCATAGATTTTTTACGATTCTATCCCTTTGTTGTAGATTATCGACCAACAGTTATCGTTTTACCAAAGGATGACAAAGGTAAAGTTGAGGACTTGATTCCACGCTTGGACTTACTAACTCACGAGTATAAAAAACTTATAGAAGATGATTCTAAAAACAAAGTTTTAGGTGAGAGTAAAGATTATTATAAACTTTACACCAAAGAAGATATAGAGAATCTAAAAAACAGAACTACATTAGAATCTCCAAAAAATTTAGATGATTGGATGATTCCAGTAGCACAAAATATCTCACTAGATAAAGTACAGTTTCCACTTATCATAGTGCAAGAATATGGTTTAAATCTTTTTCGTTTAGCTTCTGGTGTAAAGTTATCACTTAGCAAAATAAACAATGTATCTCTTCTCACAAACACTACAGTTGAGAATATAAAAAGTGATGAACAGAGTTTTAAAGTAAGTTATACACAAGAGAATCAGCAACTAAGTAAAGAGTTTGACTATATTATAAACGCAGCGGGATTTCGTACTGGAAAGATAGATGATATGCTTGATGTTCCTTGTAAAAAGATGGTTGAGTTTAAAGCTGCTTATGTCACTAAATGGAAAGAAAACGACACTCTTTTTCCAGAGATTATATTTCACGGAGAAAGAGGAACTCCACAAGGGATGGGTCAGTTTACACCCTATCCTGATGGACATTTTCAACTGCACGGTATGACAAAAGATATAACACTTTATGAAGACGGATTAGTAGCAAACACAAAGATGAGCTGCCAGCCAAAACTAAACCAAAATTTCATACAAAAGATAGAAAAATCATGGTGTAATGACGAAATAGACACACGAACAAAAAGTGCGATAAAACATATATCTAAATTCATTCCTCATTTCAGTGATGCAGAAGTAGCATCCAAACCACTATTTGGAGCACAACAAATTCCAGGTGATGACCCTACTCTACGCGTCGCTGAAGTATCATTTAGCTCAAATCGTTACGCAAGATGTGAGATAGTCAAAGTTTCGTCTGTTTTAAGTATGATAGATGCGATAGTAAAGCAACTTATAGAACTTGGGTACATAGATGAATCTACTTATAAAACAAGAGACTTATCATACTTAGAATCTTTAAATGAAGCAGAGATTGTAAAAAATGCAAAAATCATTTCCAAACAGAGAGGCTATCCTGAATCTATATCAAATAGAAATATAGCTTTATAGTTCATCGTAATAACTAAAGTTTAAGCACTCTATAAAATCATATTTGATTTTTCAACTTCGTTACTCAACAAACCAAGTCTTCTTTTTATATACCCAGACCCAACCCTTTTAAGAGGTTCGATTTTGGGTATTTTGTTCTCTTTACTTTTTTTATAAGATTCATACATTTTAGTAAACCTAGTCATTAGTGTTTTATCCCTTTTTGTATTATCAAATAATAATAGATTAAAAAAACTCTAAATCATCATCATTTTCCTCAACCGTTGTTGGGTTAAGCATACCTGATATTGCGACACAATTGCTAATCATTGAGATATCCATATAATGAATATCTGGTGCATCTTGTAAAATATATATATGGTTTTTCCACTCTGATACATCATGTATCACTCCAGATAAAAACCGATTAATCGATATTTGGAGTGCAGTGTCTATTTTAGTATTATCACAAGTTTCTAGTGCTGATTTGAGCAACATAAACCCATCTGATACATGTTCAAACTCTATACTTTGGTTAAAAAGTCTAATATATTTACTCAAAGCATTAATACTCACTTCTAAAACCTCATCTGTTATCCCATCAGTTATCTCAATAATATCCAATGTTGATTCTGAAATCTCTTCCAAATCATCAAGAAGGTCACTATCAATATCTATATCTGCACAATAAGTTTTTGCATCAACCTTTGATGAAACACTTGTAGTAGGAATCTTTTCCTCTTCACTCTCTACAATCTCAAGCTCTTCTGAAGGTTTAACATTTAGCCTAATAATCACAGAAACATCATTATTTGAAGCTCCTGTATCATACCTTATATCAATATTTTTATTCTCTATTTTTTCATTGTTCATACACTCTATAATTGTTTGCATAGTACAATTATAGGGTTTAAGTTGCACAAGCAAATAATCTTTGTGATTTGTCTCTAAACTTGCTTCTATTGCACCTTTTTTTATAAGAGCATTATTTAAAATTGAGAGTATATGCTTCAAAAAATCATCTGATTCTTCAATAGTAAACTCATTATCATTTAGCATTATCGTATTAAGAATATTCCAAAACCTGTTAATATCGGTATAGTTATCTATATATATTTTTTTATTTTCACTTACCTCTTTAGCTAAGTTATATATATCTGTATCTATCTTATCAAAATCTACTAAGGCTTTTACATCTACTTCTAATTTATCTGCATTAAATAATAATGTTAAAAATATAATATTATCTATCTTACTTTTTAGTTTGTTAAAATGAAGCATCTTCTCTTTTAAGCTTGAAGATATATCCATATTGTCCAAAAATTTTATTATTGCATTAAAATTATTTTTTTTATAGGCTATTATTAAAAGAGATACACTATCTTTGATTATATCTAGTTCAGCACTCGTTAGTTTGTAGTTACAAATAAGATAATCGGCTAAATATATAGCATCACCAACAATCTCTTCAAGCCCTTCATAGAGTATAAGAGATTTAATAAACCTATCTTTTTTAGACCCTATATCTGGGTTTGATTTTAAGGCGATTCTATTTATTAGGTTTACTAAAATATCTTGCGTTGATTCTTTATTTACTATTCCATTTACACCCAAAGAGTATAAACGATTTTTTTCGGCATAGGTATCACCCTCCGAATAAGCAACTATTGGTAAATCTTTAAAAATTTTATCTATTTTTAAAGATTTAAATATATTGGTGTCTGGTAGCAATATAGTATTTGAATCCATTATAAATATTTTAAACTTTTGGTTTAAATTTAATAAATCTTTTGCAGAAGCTTCATCATCTACAATATATACCCCAACATCATTTGGAAGTAATTCCATTATTTTATCTGTATTATTTGAATATATAACTATATTTTTATTCACAAAAAACCTCTTATATTTATAAGTATTGAGGATTATATATAATATATGATGAAAGGGGTATTAAAGCTATTGTATTCCCCTCATTAACATTACGCTAATAATAATATACTACTATTGTACTAATCAAAATAAGGCTTCACAAATGAACTGGCGAACTAAAACAGAGAAACGATTAGAAAAGATGGGTGAGAGTATCACTCATAACCCTATTAAAATATTGGTAGTGATGATGATTCTAAGTCTCGGACTTATCTCAAATCTACCTAAGATAACTATTGATACCTCAACAGAGGGGTTTTTACATGCTGAGGATCCTGCTCTTGTAAGATACGAAGAGTTTAAAGAGCAATTTGGACAAGATGAAAAAATTATGGTTGTTATCGCTACTAAAAATATCTTTGAACTAGAGTTTTTAAACAAACTTCAAAATCTCCATACTGAGCTTGAAAATGGTGTTCCACATCTCAACGATATAACATCACTCATAAATGCTAGAAACACTAGAGGTGAGAGTGATATACTCATAGTTGAAGACCTTTTTGAAAATTTTCCACAAAATAATAAAGAGTTGGAATCTCTCAAAAATGTTGCACTTAATTCAGATATGTATAAAAATCTTCTATTTAATGAAAAACATACTTTTACTACCATTATTTTAGAACCTAATGCTTATGAGGCTAATGAGGGTGCAGATGCTTTAGATGGTTTTTCTGAAGAGGAATCAACTGAGAATCTGGAGTTTTTAGAAGATAAATCTAAAAGTGAGATGGTAAGAACTACACATAAGATTATTCAAAAATACAAATCTGATAATTTTGATGTTTTTATAGCAGGTTCTTTAGCTGTTAATGACTACAACAAACAATCTGTTCAAAAAGATATGCAAAAATTTGTAAAACTAGTTTTACTCATGATGATGGTGTTTTTATTTGTCGTATTTAGAAGAATCTCTGCTGTTATTTTACCTATATTTATAGTTGCGTTATCACTCCTTACTACTATAGGTACTATGGCTCTTGTTGGCACTCCTATCACCATCCCTACTCAGATTCTTCCATCATTTTTACTCGCAGTTGGAATTGGAGCAGTTGTTCACCTACTTGCAATGTTTTTTAAACATCTCAACGCAAATGGGGATAAAAACAAAGCTATTGTTTTCTCACTTGGTCACTCTGGCCTTGCTATTATCATGACATCACTCACAACTGCAGCTGGACTTCTTTCGTTTTCAACTGCGGCTATTGCACCTATTGCAGATTTAGGAATCTTTGCAGCAGTGGGAATCATGATAGCACTTGTAAATACACTTATTGTACTCCCTGCAATTTTAGCTATTTTACCAATCAAACAAGCCAAAGCGAAACAGATAAACAAATCACAAAAAATGGATTCTATTCTAAAATTTATAGCAGAGTTTAGTACCAATAATGCAAAAGCGATTATTGGTGTAAGTGCTGTTATTACAGTTATTTGGACTTATGCAGCAACTAGTGTACTTTTTAAACATGACACACTCAGTTGGCAACCAGATGATTCCCCTATCAAAATCGCAACTGAGCGTGTTGATAAAGAGTTAAAAGGTTCTGTAACAATGGAAGTTATCATTGATACTAAAAAAGACAATGGTCTGTATAATTCTGAGCTTTTGGTAAAACTAGACAATATTAGAAAAAAAGCTGAACTGATTGAAAATGAAAATTATTTTGTTGGTAAAGGTTGGAGTGTTGCAGAAGTTCTTAAAGAGATTCACCGTGGACTTCATGATAACCAACAAAAATATTACACTATCACAAATAATGACGCACTCATCCCTCAAGAGTTTTTACTCTTTGAAAATAGTGGTAGTGATGATTTAGAGGATTTAGTAGATAGCTCATTTTCTAAAGCTAGAATCACTTTTAAACTCCCTTGGATGGAAGCTAGTGAATATGGAAAACTAAGCGATGAACTTACAAAACTTATGAAAGATGAGCTAGGTGAGAGTGTTGAAATTACTATTACAGGTATGGTTCCTCTTTTTCAAAGAACGCTCTCAGCTGCTATGAGTTCAATGGCTACGAGTTATGTTGTAGCATTTATCTTAATAGCTATTATGATGACTATACTTTTAGGAAGTATTAAAATTGGTCTTATCAGTATGATTCCAAATGTACTTCCAATTGTGATGACACTAGGGTTTATGTCTATGGTAAATATGCCTCTTGATATGTTTACGATGCTAGTGGGTGCTATAGTTATTGGTCTCTCTGTTGATGATACCGTTCACTTTTTTCATAACTTTGCTAAATATCACCATCAAGGTCTCAACACAAAAGATGCTGTTAAAGAAACAATGCTTGGAACTGGTCGTGCACTCATAGCTACAACTATAGTTTTATCTTTAGGTTTTTATGTTTATATGTTTGCATCTCTTAGCAACCTTATCAACTTCGGTATCTTAGCTGGTGGAGCAATCACAATTGCTCTTTTTACCAACATTATATTAGGGCCTGCACTTTTAACATTAATAACAAAAGATACACCAAAATAGATAAATTTAAGACTTTTGATGTAGAATAACAAATATTAATTATAAAGAGAGCCAATGACTATTGTAATACTAGATAAAAGCATTACTGTTCGTACAAAAATAGTTGATTTATTGGAAAATATAGATTTCAATAGTTTTGATATTAATGAATTTGAAGATGCTGAATTAGCTTATGATTTTATTAGAGATAACAGTGTAGATTTAATTATCTCTTCTATAGAAACTGATGGGATGGATGGGGTTGATTTTGTTGAGTTACTTCTGGGTAATAATCCAGACCTAGTTTCAAGATTATTTATCATCACATCTCAAAAAGATAGTGAACATATTCTTGAGATTAAAGATATAGGTGCAAAACGCTTTATCCGTAAACCTATTAATGAAGAGACTTTTAATCATTTTATTATCCCTGAGATAAAAAAGATTTTACAAACTAAAAACTCTTTATTTTGGGATAGATAAACTCTATCCCAATCACCAAACCCTATTTTATTTTTGAGCCATACCACATATTACGATTAGGTAAAGATGAAAATGTTGTTTCACCTCTACTACATTTTCCATAACTCCCCTCAAATTTATTTTTATCATGAGAAAATTTAAAAATAAAAGGACCAGACCAGCTATTATTTGGACCACAGTTTTGACTATCGTCAGTTTCACTCCACCAACCTTTTATTGTTGTGCCATCAAAAGTACCAACTATTTTTCCACCACTATAATCGTAATGCCCTGAGACCTGCTGTGCATCTACATTAAGATATACTTTTCCAAAATTCGTATCCCATTGGCTATGTGATGGAAAATTATCTGATACAAGTTGTCCACTTATAACTTTAGTAAATCCTATATTGTTTGATGCTCTATTATTTGACCAAGTAGCTGGGTCAGAATCATGAACAATATATATTCCAGCTGGTATAGTTATATTTGGATAGACAACCCAGTGTACATTTTTAGCACCCCTTGTACCAGACTTTAATATAGCTTTCCAAGGACCATATACCATACCACTATCAATCTCTTTAAGTTTAATATATGCTCCAAATTGATTCCCTGTTGAACCCTTAGCATCATTCCAATGGTATGTATCTATATAAGAGATAAACTTAGATTCTTTTAACTCAAACATACTCAACTCATCTGGCCAATTTTGCACAGAATCTTTGTTCCAATTGTCCATAACAACATCTTGTGCAGGCAAAGGAACAAACCCAATAGATAACAATAAAAACAATTTTACAAATAACAACTTCATAACATTCTCCTATGTTTTAGTAGCGTACCTATCCAAATTATATTCCTAAGTAACTTAAATTTCCACCTCATTAACATTACTCTAATCAACTCCTGCTATATTGTTAATAGTAATTTACACAAGGAAAAAATATGTTTTTTAAAACACTACTTATCACAAGTTTAACACTAAGTTCACTTTTTGCTTTAACAGGTGAAGAGATTGCCCAGAGAGTTCACGACAGAGATGATGGGGATAATTCAACAGCTAACATGAAAATGATTCTTATAGATAAAAACAAAAAACAAAGAGTCAGAGAATTAAAAACTTTTACAAAAGACAAGGGTGAAGATACTCTTAAAGTTATGTTTTTTCTCTCCCCTGCTGATGTAAAAAATACAGCCTTTTTAACACATGATTTTGAAGATTCCAATAGAGATGATGACCAATGGCTCTATTTACCAGAGCTTAAAAAAGTAAAAAGAATCGCTTCTAGCGACAAGAGTTCATCTTTTATGGGAAGTGATTTTACATACTCTGATATGACCTCAAGAAATGTGGAAGACTATACTTACAAAATTATGAAAGAACCAACTGTAAATGGACATAAAACTTGGCAAATTTTGGTAACTCCAAAAACACAAAAAACTATAGCTGAGACTGGTTACACAAAATCTATAGTTTTTGTAAGACAAGATAACTTTGTAATTGTTCAAGCGCTTAACTACATCAAAGCTGGTAAAAAACTCAAATATATGAAAATAAAAGGGCTTAAAAAAATAGAGGGAATCTGGACAGCTACGGAGATGCAAATGATTACTAAAAAAGGGAAAAAAATGTTGCATAAAACAGTTTTAAAATTCTCAGATATTAAATATAATCAAGACTTAGAGGAATCATTTTTTACAACTCGTACTTTAGAGAGAGGCATATAAAAAAATGCAATCTAAACTCCTTATATCCTTTGGTCTGCTCTTTTGTCTCACTCTAAGTCATCTACAAGCTGAGGATTCTCTTGATGATGATTTAAGTGGTTTTTCTATGGAGGATGAAGAGAGTGAGATAAGTATTCAAGAACCTCTCCCTATCATAAAAAAAGAGCCTAAAAAATACTCATTCAATGGAGACTTAGCATTTAAAAGTTCTGCTGGATTTCATAAGCATGAAGTTGATGGAGTGGAATATAGTGGAATAAATCAAGCACAAATATCACTCTTTTTACAACTTGATTATAAAATTTCTGATAATTGGAAATTTAGAATAAATGGAGATACTTTTTATGATTCTATCTATGATTTATACTCACATAATAACTATAATCAAGATGTTTTAGATACTTACAAAACTCAATTTAGGATGCAAGATGCTTATATTCAAGGGAGAATTACTCAAAACCTTGATATAAAAATTG
>Ga0193965_1000672_pt1 | contig 10224 bp, 11 predicted proteins | sample FB_8_MG_FD_140330 | JGI IMG/M metagenome (GOLD analysis project Ga0193965, IMG submission 140330) | Microbial mat bacterial communities from the Broadkill River, Lewes, Delaware, United States - FB_8_MG | ecosystem: Environmental > Aquatic > Freshwater > River > Microbial mats | place: USA... | reverse complement strand
CGGAAATGGTGCTATGGCTGAACCTATAGATATATTTTATGCTGTAGCAAAAGAGTTACTGGTCGATGAGTTTTGGAAAGATAGAATGGTAATGGTAACTGGGGGTGGTACTATTGAGAAAATTGATGATGTAAGATATATCTCAAACTTCTCAAGTGGAAAGATGGCTTCAGCCTTAGCTACAGCTTTATATCTTAGAGGTGCAGATGTTAATCTAATCGCTACAAGGTTTGATAACCATCTACCAAAAGATATGCATACCATTGATGTGGAAGACTCAGCTGAGATGTTAGATTATTTAACAGACTCTGTTAGAATCGCTAAGAAAGGAAAAATATCTAAGCCTACCCTAGTAAGGGATGAACATATACATTTAATTCAGAAAAAACCATTTCTTTTTATGGCAGCGGCTGTGAGTGATTATATCCCTCAGTTTTCTCAAAATGGAAAGCTCAAAAAAGATACTTTAGGTGAGAGTTGGGAATTAAAACTCAAACAAAACATAGACATTCTAAACTCTTTGAATAAAGAGGGGATTGTTACAGTTGGTTTTAAAGCAGAGATGGATGCACAAAATGCTATGGCTAATGCTTCGAATATGCTAACAAACAAAAATATTGATGCTGTTTGCTTAAACCTTTTAAAAGACTCATCTAGTTTTGGATCAAATACAAACAAAATCGAATTTATTACAAAAGATGAAGTAAAATCGATCCCTGAAAATGATAAATTGGCCCTTTCTTTAGAAATACTTGAGTATGCAAAGAGCTTATAATAAGTAAAAAGATACAATAAGAGACTAATTAAAACTTTTTGGGTAAGTAAACATATGAATCAAGCTAAGCATATCGCAATTATTATGGATGGTAACGGTCGTTGGGCTGAATTACAAGGGAAAAAAAGAGTTAAAGGGCATGAAGCTGGAGCAAAAGTTGTTAAGGATATTACAACTTATTGTTCCAATCATGACAACATAGAGAGACTTACCCTCTATGCATTTTCCACAGAAAACTGGAAACGCCCCCGTTTAGAAGTTGAATTTTTGATGAAACTTCTCGAGAACTATCTCAAAAAAGAGTTCTCTGTATACTTAGAAAATAATGTACGATTTGAACCTATAGGTGATATGCGTGCATTTTCAAAATCTTTACAAAAAACCATTCAAGATGTACAAGAGAAAACTGCACACTGCGATGGTCTTATCCAGTCACTTGCACTTAACTATGGTGCACAAGATGAGATTTTACGAGCAATTAACAACCTGAAAAACTCTCAAGATGACATCACAGAAGTGATGTTAAGTAATGAACTTGACTGTAAACACAATGTAGATTTACTTATTCGAACAGGTGGAGACCATAGACTTTCAAACTTTTTACTCTGGCAATCAGCATATGCAGAACTTTTTTTCACAGATACATTATGGCCAGACTTTTCTACAAACGAACTAGAGAAAATACTTAAAAAATTTGAAAAAGTTGAACGTCGCTTTGGAGGTCTTAAATGATAGAATTGACAATAGCCTTTATATTTGGATTGCTTTTAGGTTCATTTTTAAATGTTGTGATACTTCGCATACCTAAAGATGAGAGTGTCGTTTTTGGAGCATCCCATTGTTATGCATGTAACAAAGCACTCAAACCATGGCATAATATACCACTAATTTCTTGGATTTTTTTAGGTGGAAAGTGTGCATATTGTAAAACTAGTATCTCTGCACAGTACCCTCTTATTGAACTATTATCAGGTCTAATATTTGTAACACTAGCAAGCAAGTATGGCATTAACTTTCCAATATTTTTCATAGCTCTTAGTTTTCTTACCCTTTTAGCACTCTCAATGATAGACTTTAAGTATAAAATGATTCCAGATTCACTTAATCTTTTAGCTATTGTTTTTGCTATTCTTGGAGCATGGGATCTACAGGGAGTATTTTTAAATCTTCAGAATGCTCTTATTTTCGCAGGTGGATTTACACTCCTTCGTTTTGCACTCTCTTATTATTTAACATCATCGGTATATAGAGCTGGACTCAAGACAAAAACATCATGGAATAAACACTACGATAGAACTCCATTCATCGAAGCTATGGGGGAAGGCGATATTATGGTTGCTGCTACAATGGGAGCACTTTTAGGAATAGAACTCACTTTAGTTGCTATTTTTCTATCTGCCCTTTTAGCTCTTCCTGTTATGCTCGCCGTTCGTGGAAAATCTGCAGAAGAGCAAAGAGTACCTTTTGTACCATTTTTGGCTATGGCTACTTTTATAGTTTACATATTTGATACACCCATTATGGCATATATAGAGGCTAATTACTAAGATGTACCAACTTAAAAGATATATACTTAATAATCTTTCAATTTTATTTATTTCAATTTTTTCAGCTCTTTTTACAATAGCTTCTGTAATTTTTTTAATTAAACTAGCTACCTATACAGCTGTCATTCAACTTAGTATTTGGGAGATGACTAAGTTATATATTTTTGTTCTTCCAGAGCTGCTATTTTATACATTACCCATTACATTTTTTATAGCTGCGACACTTTCACTCTTTAAACTCTCAAATGATAATGAGATTATTGTTTTATTTTCACTAGGAATTCACCCAAAGTTTTTACTGCGAACACTTTTTAAGCCAGCTTTATTTTTATCAGCATTAATGCTTTTTAACTACCTTGTTGTCTTTCCACACGCTAAGGTACTCTCCTCAAATTTCATCTCTTATAAAAAAAGTGAAGCTAAATTTAACCTCTCCGCATCAGAATTTGGGCATAAGTTTGGAAAATGGCTTTTATACATTGGTAAAGATGATGGCAATGGTGTGTATGGTGAAGTATTTTTATTTAATAAAAATAATAAAGAAGAGATACTCATTGGAGCAAAAAGAGCTCAAGTTATTAATGATGATGGAATCCTACGCTTAAAACTTGAAGATGGTGAGGGGTATAGTTATTCTAATGAATCTTTCTCCCAAATCAATTTTGAGACTATGTATATCAATGACACTTTAAACACGAAACTTAGAACCTATACAAATGCCTTTGAATACTGGACATCAGACTCACGTAAAAGTGCTAAAACTCGTATGTTAATCACAAACACTCTTATAAGTCTCTTTCCAATTTTGACACTCTTTTTAGTTGCTTCTATAGGGATAGTACATGTTAGACACCAAAAAGCAAAAATATATCTTTATCTCTTTTTAACTATAGTTCTATTTTATGGAGCTACACTTGGACTACAAAAAGTGCTTGTGTTTTATACAATACCTCTAGTAGCACTTACAACACTTATAGGTACATATATCATGTACAGAAAAATGATTTTAGCTAGGTTTTAGATGCGATGTGCTCTTACTTTATCCTATAATGGAACATCTTTTTTAGGCTCTCAGATACAAACTGAAACAAAAAATACTATTTTTGGAAACCTTGAAAAAGTTTTGCATAAATTAGGAATAGATTCTAAAATAGTCGCTTCAGGTAGAACTGACAAAGGTGTACACGCTACAGGGCAAGTGTGTCATTTTAATCTACCCTCTTTTTGGAATGATTTACAAAGGTTAAGAAAAGTTTTAAATGAGATGCTTCCCCCAAGTATACATGTAAAAAATATTTTTCAAGTAAGTGATGATTTCCATGCAAGGTATAGTGCAAAAAAAAGAGTTTATCGCTACATTATTAAAAGTGGTGAATCTAATCCATTTCTAGATGAATTTATAACATTTCATAAAGATGTAGATTTTCAAAAAATACAAAATAATATAAAAATTTTTATTGGTGAACATGATTTTACAAATTTTATGAAAACAGGTAGTGATACCAAAAGTCCTATTAGAATTATTTACAGAGCTTTTGCTTACCAACACAAAGGCTTTATAATTTTAAATTTTGAAGCAAATGGTTTTTTAAGAAGCCAAATTAGACTTATGGTTGGTGCTCTTTTAGATTTCAATGCAATACAAATTAAAGAACAACTCTCTTTAGAAAAAAGGCATAAGCTTAAACCAGCAAAAAGCAATGGCCTTTATCTTGCTAAAATAAAGTATTAAACTTAGTTAGATAAAATACTTTTAGATTAAAAAAAAGAGAAAATTATGTATGAAGATGTAAAAATGCCAGAGGGGATGAACCCTGAAACTCTAGAACACTTAATGAATCCTAAAAACTATGGAAAATTAGATAACCCTAGCTGTGTTGGAGTGGCAGTTGATGAGAAAACTGGAGAATATGTTATATTTTACACACTTCTAGAGGGTGACACAATAAAAGATGCTCGTTATGCGACAAATGGTTGTCAAGATACTGTTGTAATTGGTTCTATGTTTTCTGACATGATTATTGGCAATGACACAGCTTATGCACAAGGTGCCATTAAAAAAATGCATGAAAAATTAGGCGTCATGTCACCGCAACAACAAGTGTGTGCAGATATAGTTTTCTCTGGTTTTGTAGCTTCGATGATAAATTATGAACATATTAGTGAAGGGCAAGATGAAGAGATGCATGTTTTAAAAATGAAAGATAGTTGCGAAGGGGAAAATCAAGGTGAATAAATATTATCAAGAAAAACACGAACTCTGGCTAAGTATCACTTTTGCATCATTCGCAATCAATGATGAAGAGATAAAATCTCGTCTTTATGAGTTTTCACTCATAGCGTTTCGGCATATGAAATGGTTAGGCTCGGATATATTGGCAAAAGGTGATAATTACAACTATGACCGTAAAATGATGCTCTATAAGCGTGACACTGTTTTTGATATCATTAACTCTTTAATAGAAGATGTAAAAACTGTTCAAAATAATTATGCAAATGATATTTTAGGTCAGAGAATGAAAACAGATGATGATTACTTACTAGAGTATCTCTCTCAAGTTCTTAAAAATGAAAAAAACAACCAAGTAGTAACTGCTTTTAATATGAAAAGAGAGTGGCTAGATAAAAACCTAGCACAAGATCAACTTGATGCCCTCACCATGTTTTTATTTGAAGAATCATACAAAGAGTATGAGTTGATTTTAGTATATGCGTATATGCAAGCAAGAACGAGTGAAGCACTTCATTTTGATGTTTTTCAAGATCTTATAGATGAATCACATTTTCATCTAAAATCTTTTGGAAACATGATGGCAAAAATGGGCATACTAGCACTTCCCCGTGAACTCCATGAAATGACTTATGTGGTAAAAGATCTTAAAAAATTTGTAGTTGATGGAATTGCAGAAGAGGAAGCCGCTAAAGAGATGTGTAAAGAACTCAGTGACGCCATTAAAGATGAAGAGTTATCGAAGTTTTTTGACTTTATTAATTATCAAGAGAGTTATCATATAGAGCTAATGAAAAAACTACTCTAATAGTTTACTAAGAGTTTTACTCTTGGTACTAACCTCATAACAAATATTCCTAAAATAATTCCCACAAAATCAGCGACAACATCAAGTAAAGAGAAGAATCTGCCATCTATAAAATGTTGTACAATCTCTATTTGAACTGCAAAAGCCATAAGAGATAAAACTTTAACAGAAAGTTTCATGTTTTTATACCCCAAAGTGAGTAAAATATAAAGTGTGAAAAATGCTATAAAATGGTTCGATTTATCCCACATTGATGAGACTATCTCTATCTCTCTCGTCGTAGTTGCCAAATACTCTATAGAAACTATACAAATATAAAACATTACTCTAAAAATATTAGTCATTTTTTATCACTTTATTTATCTTATCTATCACTGCATCATCCCATAATATCTCTTTATGTGAGAGATGATCAAACTCAACATAATGCGTTAAGTTTTTTACATGATTTTTAAGGTTTCTTGCATTTTTTATATAGGTAGTCTCATCATCCTTACTGACAAAGATATATGTTTTTGCATCAATATCTTTGACCATCTGTGTATGTTCAAACTTATATCTTACAAACCAAGAGAGGAAAGTTCCATATTTCTCTTTTGCTACAAGTTTCATAGAGTCAAAAGTGCCTATAAGAAACAAACCTAAAACTTTTTGTTTACTTGCTATAAAAGATGCCACAATAGAACCGATAGAAAATCCTACTAAATAAAACTCTCCATAATTTCTTTTTACAACTTCTGCAATTTTTAAACCATCCAAGAGTATATTTTTCTCACTAACAACCCCTTTACTTTTTCCATAAGAACGGTAATTAAAGGTTATGATTCTTGTATGCGGAAACATTAAGGAAAGCCTTTTTATAAGTCCTACACTATCGTGAGATCTACCTGCAAAAAATAGGATTGTAGATTCTATGGTTGGAAGTTTTCGATAAAGATCTTTTGGTTCATACACAACACCCTCAAGCTCGACGCCATCATCTGTATATATACTCAAAAGTTCAAAGTTTTCATCTAACTCTTCTCCACGGTAATATGTTGGGGAGAAAATCATAAAATGTTGCCACTGATAAAATGCAATCAACAGAATCACTGCTGTAGAAAACAAGAAAGCTATGTAGATCATAGTAATTTTACAATCGCTTTAACTCACGAGATGGGATTAAAACCTGTGCAGTAGACAATACGCCATTTGTCTTATTATGAATAACTTTTACACTTACTAGCATCCCTTTATTTAGTTTGATACAAGTCCCTACCAATGTAAAAAAGATATTTTTTTGATTATTGTAAACTTTATATCCTTTTTTTTGCATCTCATGCACTAGTTTTTCTTGAAATATACTACGAAAATGGCTATTATCATCACTATTATCTAAGCTTTTCAAAGGGGAAACAAAAAGATGAAAATCCTTCAGGCTCTTATTTGAACTATTTTTTTCTAATTGTTCTGTAAGATTTTTCAGTATATTGTCAATCGTATCTGTATTTATGCTTGTAGACTTAGTATATAAGACTTTTGGATACTGTAGTTGCATATCTCGATAAAGAGGTTTTTTTTGAATTTTTGTATGTTTGACAAAGATTTTTGGAGGAGCTTGTTTGACACATATCTTTGTTGTCTCTTTGGGCGTTTGCTCTACAACTGGTTCTGGTGTAGAACTACAACCAATAAATAAAAACGATGTTAAGGTACTTAAGACTATCAATTTTTTCCGCATATTCCACTCCATACTCTAGATATACCAACTAGTAATAAGGATATTGTAGTATAATTGCCTTAAATAACAGGATAAAGAATATGCAAACATTTGGAAAATTTTCAACAAACTTTGATACAGAATACTTAATAGAACACTACATCTATATAAACGAAAAAGATGAAAATAGAGAAGATATAAAAATCACTATAGATGATTTAGAAATGATGTTAAAGAAAAAAAGAAAAACTGTAGCAGGTACTATTTTTTTATATAATCCTACACTAAGCCCAGTAGGTTTTAACAATGACTCAAGACTTGCAGAACAAGGATTTGAGTTTGATAATAAGTTTCATGAACTCAATTTCAATAATATGATGAACCTTTTTTCTAAAACTATTCGTGAAGGGTATAGAGGAAAGCTCATAGAGATTAAATACCTTTTTAACCTCAACAAAGCTAACATCGAACCAACACCTATACTAGAAGAGTTTGACTCAGACCTAGATAGATATAACTCTGCTCAACTGACTCGCTATGATAAAAATATGAATTACCAAGACTATTTAAATATCCGCCTAAGCGGTAAGTTTGTTTTCTTTGCAAGTGGTCATAAACATGACAGACACCATAAAGAGATTATAGCTTATGCTAGAAACATTGCAGCACAAACAAAAAAACTAGGTAAAGAGATTGTGTTTATGCATGATAACAACTACGATGCAGAAGAGTGTGTTGACTTAGCTTATTTTCTAGCACCACTTGCTGCTGGAAAGATGAGAGATGTAAGAGCAAACACTTTTGCAAATGCTTTTAGAACAAACCCTCCTACTATCCAAAAAATAGGCTAGCTACAATTTTTCTTAGCCCAACGAGCAAAAAACCTTGCTGGTTGAAGTCTTTGGCTTATCTCTTTTGAGTTTATAATATGTTCTTTTAAAATATTTGCCAAATATGGCGCTAAAACAAAACCATATCCTCCACTTCCATTTATCATATAAAGATTTGGGTAATAAGAATATTTAGTAATATCAGGTTTTTTTGTATGAAAACGAATATTTTTATTCTGTAACGTTTCAGACGAGATAACTAGAGGCCCAACTAAAGGGATATAATCAAAAGATCCTGAGCGAAGCCCCATATAATCTTTTATTACCGCAGTATCTTCTAAGTTAAGTGTTTTAGAAGCCTTCTCTAAGAGTTCAACTCTCCCCTCCTCGACATTATAAGCATCAGTGGAAGTTTCTGGATGGTAATGCACATTATGTGTTGCACCGATTGCTATGACGCCATTAGTATTTGAAGATATAGATACAAACTGATGGATAGAGTAAGGATTTTTTGTACTTGTTTTTACATCTATTCGATGTCCCCAAACACCACGAAGTTGTATGTATGGTTCTTTGATTATTTTTTCATATGCTCCTGTAGCCAAAACAACTTCTTTTGCACTATAGGTGTCATTTATTATCCAGGTATCATCTTGATATATAAGAGTCTCTACTTTTTGTTTTATAAATCTACTCTTGCTACAAAGGGCATTACACATAGCTGCAGCATCTACCAGTCCAGCATCTATACAGACTTGCTCTTTTTCTTTAGCTTCTGCTTTTAAACTCTTTATGAACTCATCTAATGGCGTCAAGAGTTTTAATTTAGTATCTTGTTTATAAGTACGAAGTGTTTGAGATGATTGCTCATCTTGAGCAATATGCAGCAGTGGTAGTTTTGTGAAAACATCTGGGAAATTATCTTCATAAAATTTCATGCTATATAAAAAAGCATCGTGGAGTAGCTCTTTGAGTTCTCCAGATTTTGAAAACTTTGGCGATATAAAAGCACCAGCAGCACCACTGCCACCGCTAGCAATACCATCTATATCAAAAAGGGCTACTTTTTTACCAGCCTTTGTGAGTTCATACGCAATTGCACACCCATTTATCCCAGCACCCACTACAGCTATATCATACAAAGCATATCCATTTTTTAAAAAAGATTATATCCTTTGTGAACTTTCAATACTATATCTTTTGAGAATTGTATTTTCTATCTTTAAGGCTTCTTCTTTATCTACAGCTACTTTGACGCCATCTAGATTTTCAAAAACCACATATTTATTTTGAGCATTTTGAACTAACTCTTTAAACTCTTTAAAGTCTTTAAAACATTGACCATCAACCTTATCGACCATCCATAAAGCAAAAGAGTGATCACCTCTATTTGTCTCAGATGCTAGTACCTTTAGGAGTATCACCACCTCATCTTTTTCATCTGTAGCCCATTTGTTTGCAGCAAGTCTTAATTGTAGTAGTGTCGAGCGGTTGTTTATGAGAAGGTTACGAGTTAATGGGGTAAAGACATACCCACCAAATATAAAATAGTTTGGCATCACGTCATGTTCCACTGTATTTACAAGAAGATTATCATCTGCTATACTGTTTAAGAGGACATTTACACTAAGAGTTTTACCATCTCGTAAAATACCCATAGTAACACTCTCACCAAGCTGTTTTTGATCTACATAATACTTGTATGATGTAAATTGATGTTCTCTAAACTCTACTGTTCCATCATTTTGAATATTATGTTCATCAATTGATAAGAGTACATCACCTTTTTTCAGATAGTTATATGCGGAGGATTTTTGAGAGATATCAATAATTAAAACCCCTGTTGTGTTTTTATCCATCTTATATATTGAGCGTAGAGAATTGTTTTCCATCATCTGTGTATCTAAACCTAAATGTGCAAAACCATCATATTTTCCATCAGCAACATCCTCTAAGAAATGTTTGACTATCTCTACTGGCACAATATAACCAATACTTTGTGATTTTGAGATTTGTTGCATCACTACACCAATTATCTTTCCATCACTTATAGCAGGGCCTCCACTACTTCCTGGATTTACTGCAGCATCTATCTGAATAGATAAAAACCTCTCTCTTGAGTGTGCATATCTAGTGTGTTCTATACGAGAGACTATCCCTGTACTCACACTTATACTATTCCCTCCCATAGGAAATCCATACACAGCTATCTCCTGTTGAATGGTTGGCAAGCCATTAAACTCTAAAGCTTTTGTTCCCTCAAAAAAACTTTCATCTTTTACTTTTAAGAGTGCTAAATCTGCTTGATGTGAAATATACTCTACTTCAGCTTCAT
>Ga0193965_1000668_pt1 | contig 10240 bp, 8 predicted proteins | sample FB_8_MG_FD_140330 | JGI IMG/M metagenome (GOLD analysis project Ga0193965, IMG submission 140330) | Microbial mat bacterial communities from the Broadkill River, Lewes, Delaware, United States - FB_8_MG | ecosystem: Environmental > Aquatic > Freshwater > River > Microbial mats | place: USA... | reverse complement strand
TAAATTATTTCTATTTTTTACATTTCTAATAGTCCCTCTTTATGGATTTGAGAACCATAAAATAGATGGCTATATGATGTTTCAAGATATTCTTACTGGAAACGAGAATGGTTTAGAAGCTACAAGTGGATCGCTTATCGGTTTAAAATTGGAATATAGTGGAGAAATAGATAAGGACTTGAAAGGTTTTATTAATTTCTACTCTTATGAACCAGTTGAATTTTTAATGGATAGAGAAAAAAGACTCCCTAAAAGTTATTTTGCAAACAGAGAAGCTGGAGGAGAATCAACTCTTGGTGAAATATATTTAATATATCAAAGAGGTAATTACAGTTTTTCTACAGGTAGAAAGTCTATTAAGTATGGTTCTGAAAAATATAGAGATATAAATAATTACTCTTTTGTCCCAAACATATTTGAACTTTATGGTTTAAAATATAAAGGAGTTAATGGTGTTTTTAATATGAACCATTTGACAAAAATCTCTTTAGGTACAAGCTCAATGCCAAATTACGGCTTAATAGGAGAACATACAGCTTCAGCAGGAACTGTTGTACACATTACAAAAAAGAATGAATATCTCAATATAGGTGAGATAGCAGGTTTAGATAAAAAAACTTCGGGTATAACTATGTTAGCTTACTCAACAGATATCGATAGAGTTAATTTAGAGTTAATTAATTATTATGCTTATGGTATATCAAATATACTATATATAGAGAGTAGTCTTAAATATAAGTTTGGTTCTTTAAAGATGAGGTACTCTTTTCAGTTACTTAATCAGATAGGAGTTGGGGACACTAATCCTATCGATAATCTATCAGCTACTATGTTAGGAGCAAAAATTAAAGTTAAATATAAAAAACTGACCTCATCAATAGCACTAAATAGATCTTATGGAGATACTTTTTTTAACTTCTTTGGATTAGATCCAGCATTTACAAGCTCTATATTTTCAAAAAACTCTTATCGTAAAGATGTTACAGCTTATAAAGTTATGCTCTTATATAATCTAAATAAAAATTGGAAAACTTTAATCACTCACTCCAACTATGGACAATCAAAAACTGTAAATATAAAAGGGTGGAGTCCCATAGATGATGCTACTGAAACAGATATAGCTTTAATTTATAAACCAACAAAAAACTTTACAATTAAACTTTTAAAAATTCTTAGGGTTAGTGAGTACAATGGAGTTATAGTTAAAGGCGATAAGAACGATAGAACTATGGATACATTTCGTTTAGGAGTAGGTTATAAGTTTTAAATATAACTTTTTAATATAAATAATATTATCCCTATTTATGTAAATAATTTTTATTTATATTTTGATAACATTATAAAAAAATTGGAGAGTTTCACATTGAAAAAAGTAGTTTCTACCCTGCTATTAGCTGGAGTTACATCACAACTTTTTGGAATAGAGAGTAATCAAGTAGAGGGTGTAATTAAATATCGTCAGTTAATTGATGCACAGGAAAATGGTTTTGAGCCAAACACAGGTTCTGCTATCGGTATTAATCTTAACTACAATACAGAGAGTTATCAAGGTTTTCAAGGACATTTAGGCTTTTTCTTTGATGGTTCTATTGAAGCTCTTATGGATAGAGATGGTTCTGAAAAGACAAATAATACAACAAAAAAGATAACTTCTGGATACTTTTTAAGTTCTGATAATGAGACAAGATCTATTTTGAGTCAAGCTTATGTATCGTATAAAGGTGAAGATTTCTTACTTAAAGCTGGTCGTAGAGCTTATGATCAGAAGTCAAAGTTTGAAAATCAAAATCCTATGTCAAGACTAAAAGTCTCTGTTGTTCCAAACTTAGTTGAGTCTTATGGTGTTGAATATAGTGGAATAGAAGGAACTACACTCGGTTTTGAACATATTACAAAACTCGCTTTAGGTTCTCGTTCTATGCCTGACTGCTGTCTAATTGGTGAATTTACTGGTACTGCTGGTGCTGTTAATTCTCCGATGAACTATAAAGGTGATTTTACAAATTTAGGTGAACTTGCTGGTGTTGATGATACTGCAGGTATAACTGTTTTATCAGCAATGAAAAATATTGGTGATTTAAAAATTCAAGCTTGGAACTACTATGGACACGAAATCTCTAATGTTCTCTATTCTCAAGCTGACTACTCTCATAAAGTTGGAGGTGCTAAAGTTACATACTCTGCACAATGGTTAAATCAGAAAGGTGTTGGAGATGGTAAATATAGTGATTTAAAATCAGACCTTGTTGGTATGAAAATAGCTGGAAAGTATAAAAACTTTATGCCATATTTTGCATTTAACAGCTCGTCAGGAGATAAATTTTTAAACTACTTCGGTATGGATCCAGCATTTACAAGCTCTATCTACTCCCGAAATGCCTATCGTGAAGAAGTTACTGCCTATAAGTTAGGATTTTCTTATAAGTTCTTAAAAAAGTTTAAAGCTGTACTCTCATACTCTGATTATGGTAAATCAAAAACAAAGTTTAAAGAGAAGTTTTCTGCAACAAGTGATGCTACTGAGACAGATATAGTTCTTGCTTATAAACCCCAAAAAAATCTTGTGATAAAATTACTAAAAGTTTTTAGAACAAGTGAATATGACAATGTAGTGATTAATGGTGTCAAAAAAGACAGAACGATGGACACTACTCGTATTGCTGTGGATTACAGGTTCTAAAGACGGAAGTCTAATATTGGTAAGGAACCCCTAATGTTTCTAAATCTGTTCAAGAAATCGATTGAAGAGTATTTAGAGTTAGCAAATGAAGATTTTATTAACTCTGAATTTGAGAGTGCTATTGAGAACTATCTAAAAGTTATAGAGAAAGAGCCACAGTATGACTTTGCTTATGAGCGAGTTGGAGACTCTTTCTTTGCTTTAAAAGAGTTTACTGGAGCTATAAATTACTATACTAAAGCTATTAGATTAAAACCTAATAACTACTCTCTCTATGAGAAACGAGGGGACTGTTATAGTAAAAAAGGTGAATTCTTTAGCTCTATTGCAGATTATCAGAAAGCTATTGATATAGATCCTGAAATAGTTACTCTCTATAGTAAAAAAGGTGATACAGAGTTTAAGATAGAGCAGTTTGAAGATGCTATTAAAGATTATGAGAAAATTCTTGAATCTAATCCAAACGATTATGAGATATATGACAAAATAGGTAGCTGTCACACAAAAATAGGAAACTATCCTGAAGCTATTGAGTGTTTTAGAGAAGTTCTTGAACTTAATGGAGAGGATATCTATGTCTATGATCGAATTGGTGATGCTTATCGAGAGATGGGTGATTTTCATAGTGCTTTACAAGAGTATGAGAAGTTTGTAAAAACAAAACCAGATGTAGACTATATCTATGATAAAATTGGTGACTGTTATCAAGAGATGAACTATCATAAAAATGCTATTGAACACTATCAGAAAGCAGTAGATATTTCACCAAGTAAGTCTTATATCTATGATAAGATGGGGGACTCTTACAAAGTTTTAAATAACTATAATAGTGCAATAGATAGCTATACAAAGGCTATTGAGCTTAATCCTGATAGTTTCTATATCTATGATAAAAGAGGTCTTGCCTATCAGGAGATTGAAGAGTATGATAAAGCTATTGTAAACTATACAAAAGCTATTGAGCTAAACTCTCAAGACTCCTATGCCTTTGGAAAAAGAGGATTCTGTTACCACTCTATTGGTGATTACGATAATGCTCTTCTCGATTATGATAGAGCTATTGAACTTGGAAGTGATGATAAAAACATCATATTAAATATTAAAGACTGTCTTATTAAACTTGATGAGGAGCTATCTAAATAGTGGCTGTTGATAAAGTTTTTAAGAAAAAGATAGAGAAGCAGTTTCAGTTTGATGAGTCTGTTGCTTCTGTCTTTGATGATATGCTTAACCGTTCTGTCCCTTTCTATGAAGAGAATATAGATCTAATTATTAAGATAGTGGACAGTTATAGTGAAGCTGGAAGCAGAGTGATCGATTTAGGATCTTCTACTGCATCACTACTGCTTGAGATAGAGAGAAAAGTTAATAGTGAACTGCACCTCATCGGTATAGACAACTCATCAGCAATGATAAAACAGGCTCAGAAAAAGATAGAAGCCTTAAACTCAAAAGTTGAACTTTTTGAAGGTGATATTATTGAGTTTAACTATCCAGAAGCTGACATCATCATATTGAACTATACACTTCAATTTATTCGACCGATAGAGAGAGAGAAGCTTTTACAGAAAATCTATAACTCTCTTAAAGATGACGGAATACTTATTATCACTGAAAAAGTTATAAGTAGTGAACCTAAGCTAAATAAGAAGTTGATAGATATCTACTACAACTTTAAAAAGAGTCAAGGTTATAGTGAGTATGAGATAGTACAGAAGAGGGAAGCTCTCGAAAATGTACTTGTTCCTTATACAGAAGAGGAGAATCGAAAACTTTTTAAAAGTGTAGGATTTTCACATACAGAGACTCTATTTCGTTGGGTAAACTTCTCAACATTTATAGTTATAAAATCTTAATCCCCTTTTTTAACCTCTCTATTATCAAGTTTATAGACATAGGCAAGAAGCTCTGCAACTGTTTGGAAAAATGAGTCTGGAATAAACTCATCAATCTCAACATCTTTATATAAGGCTCTTGCAAGAGGGGGATTCTCCATAATTCTAACATTATGCTCTTTTGCTATCTTTCTAATCTGAAAAGCCATATTATCAACACCTTTTGCAATAACTCGAGGAACTTGATCTTTTTTCTTATCATAACGGAGAGCCACAGAGTAGTGAGTTGGGTTAGTGATTACTACATCAGCTTCAGGTATGTCGTTCATCATTCTCTTTTGAGACATCTGCATCTGAATCTGTCGTATCTTAGCTTTAATTAGAGGATCTCCCTCCATATTCTTATACTCATCTTTTATCTCCTGTTTACTCATTTTCAATTTCTGAAAATATTGGTAACGGACAATTAAAGTATCTATAATAGCAAACACTGCTGTTACAAAAAGCATAGCAAAAACAATAATAACAACTTTCTCCATTAACCACCCAATCTGCTCATATAGTGGAAATAGAGTAACTGTTGGTAGTTCCTGTATAAAGCCCCAAAATAGATAGAATCCGATACCGAGAGTAATAAAAGATTTAAAGGTAATCTTTACTCCCTCGATAGCTTTCTTCATTGAGAATAGATTCCCAAGCCCTTTTATAGGATCAAGTTTTTTTAGATCTGGTACAAGTGGTTTTGTTGTAAATATAAAACCAAATTGTGCCAATGCACCAAGAACACCTGCAATTGCAACTGGAATAGTAAAAAGAACTGCTGTTAATAGAAAAACTTTAATGACTACAAAAAATATTGAGAATATATTCTCTCTGTTGAGATCTTCCGGTGAAATCTGTAAAACATATTTAAAAAGGTTGAAAAATTGCTCTTTTAATAAGAATAGTAATCCGAGAAATGTTAAAACTGCTACAAAAAGAGTAAAGAGTCCTGACATATCTTGACTCTTAGGAACATTCCCCTCTTTACGAGCATCTTCAATCTTTTTGGGGGTGGCTTCTTCGGTCTTTTCTTGTTCGTCAGCCATATATTAAATATCTACTCCGTGGAGGCAAGTCTCACATTGAAGATAGAGAGAAGATTTAAGTTTCTAAGTGTATCGAATAGATATTCATTCCCTACTATAGTGTAGAGTTCGATACCATCAACTTTAATAATTTTTGTTAGAGTTCCAATTGTATATGAAGGTAGAGACATTGAATCAATAATCTTGATATTTAAAATTCGACTCTCATCACTCATTCGAGCTGAAATCTCTTTTATCTTGTTTGAAATATTAATAGCATCTGATACTGTTTTAATATTACCTTTAATAACAAGAGTGTTATCATTTAGAATTTGTAACTCTAACAATTTAACTCATCTACTTAAATGTGTCTAACATTAAATACAGCAAGAAGGTTAAGCTCATTAAGTAAATCATATAGGTGTTGGTTACCAACATGAACAGATAGAGCAATACCATCTTTTTTGATGATTTTTAAGAAGATACCGATAACTGAAGAAGTGATAGAGATAGAATCCATAATTCTAACAGTAATGCTATCATTACCATCTGTTACAGCACTCTGTAAGTGTCCTTGAATCTCTGTGTAATCAGAAACACTCTTAATATTACCTTCAATTGTAATTTGACTACCGTCTCTTTTAATTTTCATTTATAACTCCTAATTTTAACTATTTTAACTTTTTTCCAAATAGAACACTATTACCTATATCGTTATAGTAAACAAGATCAAAATCGTTGCTACTCATCAAGACTCCCCTACCGTGGAACATATCAAGATCCTCGTGCATAAGTGTCTTAATTATTGAAGTATCAAACCCATTACCTTCATCAACTATATTGACATATAGGGAATCTTTTTTCAAATAATAGTGTATTATAATATTTTTTTCTTTATTTTTTCTTTCTTGTTCTAAGAGAAAAATATTATACTGTCCGTTTTCAATAAGGCTCTGTTTCTGATTAAAACCTATCTTTAAGTTGCCGTGTTCGTAAGCATTCATAATCAATTCAGTGAAGCCACCTTCAAGCTTAATCTTAGTTGCTATATCAACATCGTAACTCTCCAGAATCTCTCCAAAATGCTCAAGAGCCTCATCAATAGCTTTCATCTCTGTTGGAATAACCTCTTTTCTCATCTCACTACTTGTAAGATCAAGATTCTCAAAATAGATGAAAGTTGTATCATCTTCCTGCTCAGATATTCGTGCATCAAACTTACTGATAAGCTCACTTTTTGAACGAGCCTCTTTAAAGTCATCTTGAAGATATGTTAAATACTGTTCACCAGTATTACAAGTGTTCTCAGCAAGTCCGTCAGAGTAGAAAATTATCTTTTCCATATTCTCAATGCTAACTTTCTGAATAGTAAAGTCATCAATATAAGCACTAATTGGAAGGTTTGTTAAACCAACTTTCTCAATCTCTCCATCTTTTGTTAAAGCGAGAACAGGAGGCATCGAGAATGTTGCAACTTCAAGAGATTTATCAGCAAGATCAACAGTTCCAAATACAGCAGAGATTATCTCATCTTCAAGAATTTCATAACGGATAAAGTCGATATATTTATGAATAATACTCTTCATATTGAAAGTACCAAGCCGTTTTCTCTCTTCAAAATAGTAGTTGATAAAAGATGTTGATACGATTGTACTTACAGAAGCACTAATACCTTTACCCATAGCATCGATAATAAAGAAGAATACTCTATTATCATCTACTGTACGAATAGAGTAAGTGTCTCCAGATAGAGTATCTTTTGGCTTATAGTAGAAGTCAAAAATTGTATGAACATTCTCATCAACATCAAACCTCTTTTTAAAGAGATCATTCTTAATGATATTCAACTGCTTCTTAAATGCTTCACCCTCTTGAAAGTTTGAGTATGCACTCTTATACTTTAAAATCTCTAACTCTTGCTCTTTTGTCTTTTGTGATAACTGTTCAACTATTACATTCTGAATAGCTTTCTCAATTGAGTTAATAATATCTTCATAGTTGATAGGTTTCTCTACAAAGTTTGTAACATTTGAGTTAATCGCATCGATAAGTTCATCAAGCTCTTTTGATGAGGTAACAAGAATAATAGGTATCTTCTCATTAAATTTACGAACCTCCTTGATCATATCAAGACCGTTCATATTTGGCATAAGTTGATCAGTAAGAATAAGATCGACCTTATTGCTATTATCTTTTAAGATATCAAGAGCCTCAATACCGTCGTGAGCTTCGTAGACCTTATTGAAAAGGTCATCAAAGAAGAAGTGATACATTTGACATATATCAAGTGCATCCTCAACAAAAAGGATATTTAAATCCTTTGTAAACTGCTTTAATTCATCTATTTTGCTTGTCATATAGCAATCTTAGATTTTAAAGTGATTAAGTTCATCATTAAGATCTTCTGAACTTTTTGCTAAAGAGTTAGATATTTTATGAACCTCTTGACTTAAGTCTTTATTGATACTTGAAATCTCAAGAACTTCACCCATAACATCAATTAAATCTCTAATTTTAGTTGCAACATAAGTGTTCTTTGCAACAAGCATTCTTGAGTTTTTAAGTGTTCCACGGAGTCTATCTCTTGTACTGTCAGCATTCTCAATAAGCTCTTTTGCATTACTACTAATTCTCTCGTTCTCATTAGAAGATCTTTCAGTTTCTGAACTGATCTCTGTAATACTCTGAGTAATGATATTTGTTGTAGCAGATATTTCAGCAAGTGACTTCTGTGTTCTCTCAGCAAGTTTTCTAATCTCATCAGCAACAACTGCAAACCCTTTACCGTGCTCACCAGCTCTTGATGCTTCAATAGCAGCATTGAGTGCAAGTAGGTTTGTCTGATCAGCAATATCACCAATAATAGTGAGAACATTTCTGATTTCAGTAGCCTGTTCAGTAAGTGAATCAACTTTGCCTCTAAGTTCATTCTGCATCACATTACCCTCTTCAATAAGCTCAATTACAAGGTTAAGCTTACGAACAAAGTTTTCAAGAACAGATTGTGTACTTGTAAGATCTTCTGTTGTTGTAACTGCCATCTCTTCAATAATATCAAGAGATACACCAATATCTTCAGTTAGTTCACTAACAGTCTCAATGTTTGCTCTCTCTGTATTAATATTAATAGATAGTTTCTTAGCATTCTCTTTTAGATTCATACTCGCATCATAAGCACCATTACCAACAATAGTGGATTTAGTGATAGATATCTTGAATGATTGAATCATTCTGTTGAATGCTTCAATAATATCACCGACCTCATCATCATTATATGCTTCAATGTCGTGAGATAGATTCTTAGCCTTTGTAATATCGTCAATCTGTTTAGAACCTATTTTAAGAGAGAATACAATATTTTTAGCAAGGAAGAAGATCATAAGTGAAACAATTATAGAGAGTGTTATATCAGCTATAAGACTTGGAATAGCATTATCAATAGTCTGTCTTTTTAACTCTTCAAGTTTATAGAGACTCATCTGATATAGATAACCATCAATATCTTTAAGTAGTTCTATTTTTCCAGATATGTTATTGAACCAAACTTGTGCATCTACATCAAAACTACCACTTTTTGCATTTTGCATAGCGATGTCTCTCATTTTCTGAACTTCTATAACAAGTGGATTTGCACCAACAGAGATGTTATAGAACTCAATAGAGTCTTCATCAGCAATAGCAAAGAATGATGATAGGAATGCATCCTGTTTACCAAGAAGAAGTAAAAACTTTTTAAATTGAGCTTGTGTAAAGCGATCTTGTGTAAATACATCAGTCATTACAGCTCTCTCAATACCAGCATTCTCTTTTATCTGTAAGAAATTATAGTAGGCTGAAAGAGTTTTAGAAATAACAGCATTTTCACTAACTTTTGCTGATATAGAGATAATATCAAGTAGAGTAGAGTTAAGATTTGTAAAGTACCCAACTGCATCTCCAACACTCATACCGATCTGTTCAATCTTATTTCGAATAGAACTTAAACTCTTAATAGTTCTTCGATAGTTTTCAATCTTATCTGCAAGTGCAATAGGGTAGGCTTCTAAATCGATCTCTTCGAGAGCTTCATCAAGTTTACTAAGTTTTGCATTAGTATTCTTTCTTTTAATGGACAGTTTATCAACAAAATTATTTCCATTGCTTCCGATATAACCAGCACTAAGCCCTCTCTCTTTTTGTAGCTCATCAACTGCTAAACTTACATCAATAGAAAGTTTTGTTACTGCTTCAAGTTTTGAGAGATAACTGTTCTGCTCATACATTTTAGTAATCTCTTTAAATGCATTCATCACACCCCAAGCGATGGTGAGTGCAAAAACTATATTTAGCTTCTGCTTTATGGTTAAGTTCAGCATAAAAACTCCTGACATTTTATTTTTCAATGATTTGAACTACTTTTTGAGTTGAGGTCAAGGGGTAGTTCACTTTTAAACACCCTTTTTCTTAAAACTAAATAATCTTTGAAAAGTATATTTTAACAATACTTATATATATATTTAATTTGGTAAAAAAGCTCTAATAGAAGCAAAACCGTAGAGATTCTCTATACTTTTTAGTTGAGTTACCTCTTTTTCTGTAATAATTCCACCAAGAGCAAAAATATCTATTCTGCTACTCCAACCATTAATAACTCTCTTTAACTCTTCAACTCCCTTTGG
>Ga0193965_1000666_pt1 | contig 10255 bp, 9 predicted proteins | sample FB_8_MG_FD_140330 | JGI IMG/M metagenome (GOLD analysis project Ga0193965, IMG submission 140330) | Microbial mat bacterial communities from the Broadkill River, Lewes, Delaware, United States - FB_8_MG | ecosystem: Environmental > Aquatic > Freshwater > River > Microbial mats | place: USA... | reverse complement strand
TATGCAAACGTAACTATAACTCCTAACTCTTATGAAATAGACCTTACTAAAGATAGTAAAGCATTTTTCTCTAGTAATACCCATTTAGAACAATTAAAAAAAGACTTGCACAAACTAGATAACTCTATCTCCCTAGAGTTAGTTCACGACATACTTTAATTATGAAATATTTTCAAGCTTCTCTCAAAGGAGCTTGAGCCTTCAAGATACTTCTACAAACCTTATGATAAAGTATAGTATACAAAATCAATTTAGGTAGAACAATAAACTCATGAAAGATATGCTAAAGAACTTCACGATACTTTATGTCGAAGATGAAGAGATGGTCAGAAAAAATGCTGTTGAGTATCTTAGTAGAATTGCAAAAAAAGTAATCGAAGCAAAAGATGGTAAAGAAGCTATTTCCTTATGGAGAGAGTACAAGCCTGATATTATCATTACAGATATCAATATGCCACGCTTAAATGGCATAGATATGGCAAGTTATATAAGAGCTGAAGATAAAAATGTACAAATCATCATAGCTACTGCTCACTCTGATACAGAGTATCTCCTTCGAGCGGTTGAATTACAACTTGTAAAATATATCATTAAGCCTATTACGAAAGAAAAACTTACCCAAGCACTTGAAAAATCGATTGAACTCATAGAAGATAAAAGTAAGTTCAATCTTTTTCTCTCTAAAAATTGTCAGTACAACGCTTATGAAAAAACTATAACAAATGATAATCAGCTAATAAAACTTACAAAAAATGAGATGTTATTTTTAGATCTTTTAGCACGAAACCATACTAGAGTAGTACAGTATGATGAGATAGAAAATACAATTTGGGCATATGAGGGGATGAGTCAAGACGCCATTCGTTCACTTGTTAGAGGACTAAGAAAAAAAATACCAGATAATTCTATAGAAAACATTTCAGGAGTAGGGTACAAGCTTAACATTTTCAACCCATAATCTATGGTTATAATAATTATGCTATAATTCCTTTATTACTTATAAAAGGTGAAGTATTTATGATTAAAAAATTCTTTCAAACAACTGACAGATTTCTATGTAATCGTGTTAAAAACATATTTGAAAAAACTGAACAAGTCTATATGGAAAAAGAAGATAATTTAGACATACTACAAGAGCTTCAAAAGCTTCAAGCAAACCCTCTTGGATGTATGATAGGTAATGATTCTAAATTTGAAACAGCCGTAAAAGTTAAAATCAAATTAGTGATAGGGGTCTTTTTTGTGCTTATACCACTTTTAGGGTTTAATGCTCTTTTATATATCGTAAACCTTCCAGCTACATACGCATTTATTTTAACTTTTTTCGTAGCTGTATTAGTAGCAAGTAGAGTCGAAGAGATAGCTAACAGATATGTACAAACTCGTACACTGCAAGTGGTTTAAAACCCTACTAAAGTTCAATTCTAAAACAAGCACCCTCTTGAGTGTTACTCACACTCAACTCTCCATTTAAATGTTCTTCTATAATCATTTTTGACATATAAAGACCAAGTCCAGTTCCATGCTTTTTATCTTTAGTGGAAAAATATGGTTCAAATATCTTATCAAAAAGCTTTTCATCAACTCCTCCTCCATTATCTATAACTTCAACGATTAGCTTATCTTTATAGCAGGAGGATGAGATTGTGATTTTAGGATTTTGAATCTTTTTTTGCACCAATACATCTTTTGCATTTTTTACCAAATTAAGTAAGACTTGTAAAAACTCATTTTTATATATATGAGTTAAATCTCTCCCTTGCGAAGTGGTTTGAACATCAATATCACTAGCTTCTAAAGATTGCTTCATAAGTGATACACATGACTGTACAACATCACTCACCAACACAAATTGTTTTTCTTTTTGCGGTCTAAAATAGTTTCGAAAATCATCAATCGTAGCTGACATAAACTCAATCTGCTCATTTGCCTCTTTAAGCTTTGTGTCTAAATACTCTTTAGAAAGTTCTTTATACTCATATGCTGAGTCAATGTTCATAAATATATAAGAGATCTGATTAAGTGGCTGACGCCATTGATGTGCTATCATACTTAACATATCACCCATCTCAGCCATTTTTGATTGCTGAATAAGCATTTTGTCTTTTGTTCTATGGTTTTGAATCTCTACTTGTACTCTATGCTCCAAAGAGGTATTTAACTCCTCTAACTCAGCTGTTCTTTGTTCCACTTCATCTTGATAAGTTTTAAATATCTGATTAATTTTATGAGATAAAAGGAGTGAAAGAATCACTACAAACAATACAATTGCGCCAGAGGCCTTTATGATAAAATCAAACTCATTTTCTAACATTAATTCAAGATCTTTTTGTTTAGCGAGTGCCTTTGCACTCATATTTGATATATCAAATCCATGTACAAGATTCCAATCTAGCGGCTTAAAATAATAATTGTAATAATAATGATTCTTCAGATCCATTTCATGCCATACACTCTCTTTTGAGAGTGTTTTTTGCATAGATTCAAGTTCTTGTTTATTAAAGCTCTCCAGAAGTTGCGTAGAAGAAAATATATTTTCATTTTTATCATACAAAGATATAAACTCTGTATTCTCAAGAGGAATACTTTTAACCATATCTAAAAGTCTAGATTTTAATGCTTCCTCTTTTTCTTTAACTTTCATAACACTACCAATAAACCAATCATAAGCACCTAAATCTTTAACAAAAATGAGCTCTTTGGAGTTATCTTTAGCGTGCCTGGAGTCCAAGAGTCCCTCTCCACGTTTACGCACCTTTTGAATCTCCTCTAAAACGACAGATCTTCCATTAGCATCAAGGTATGCACTTAAGTTTTTCTCATCTATGTTTTGATTTCCCAGTAAAATAGAATTACCTTGATAGTCTGTTATAAATATATAACGCTCTGTTCCAAAATACTTCATATGCCCTAAAGCATCGATTATTCTTTCTTTAATATCTTTTTTAGGCTTTGTATTTTTATACTTTTTATATATAAACCTTGCAGTTTTGTAAGCGATGTCGACTCTATCTCTAAGCTCTTTTTCTATCTCCTCTTCAACTCTATTATATTTATAATCAAACAAAAGATAAAGTTGTTTTGTCCACATCTCACTTTTTATTTTTTGTCCATCTACATACTCTTTAAGAGACTTCTCTTTTCTTGAATTGAAATATGTTGTAACTTTTTCTAGATAAAAAGTCGTTATAAAAAAACTAGCAGTTAATACAAGTACTAAGGGAACCACTACAATTAGATAAGGTATTATTTTTTTTATATTCATAGATTTTCTTCACTTTTTATACTTAATTCTTTTTTAGGCTTGAGCCCTAATTCTTTCATATTTTCAGCTCTTTTTATAACATTGCCACGACCAGAATGGAGCTTCTTCATAGCATCTTCATAAGAGTTTTGTGTTTTTTGTATTTGATGCCCTATACTTTTCATATCATCTACAAAACCGACAAGTTTATCATACATCGCTTCAGCTTCTAGCGCAATTTTTTGTGCATGATCATTTTGTTTTTGTGTCCGCCATATATGCTCGATTGTTCGAAGAGTAACAAGTAGTGTAGAGGGTGAAACAACTAAGATATTATTCTCATAAGCTTTTTTAAAAAACTCTCCATCTTCACTGAGTGCTACTAAAAATGATCCCTCAATTGGCATAAATAAAAGAACATAATCAAGAGTATTGACACCTTCAAGTCTATCATATTGTTTTTGACTGAGTTCTTTTATATGTTTAGAGATACTTAAAAGGTGTTCTTTTAAAGCTATAGCTCTTAAGTCTTCATCTTCCTGACTCATAAACCTTTCATAAGCAACTAACGAAACTTTAGAATCAATTATAATGTCTCTTTCTTGAGGCATATGTATTATTACATCTGGACGATATACTTTCCCCTCATTTGAGTTTAATGTAGCTTGCAACTCATACTCTATCCCTTTTCTAAGACCTGATTCTTCCAAAATTCTTTCTAAAACTATCTCACCCCAGTTCCCTTGAGTTTTATTTTCCCCTTTAAGAGCATTTGCTAGATTAATCGCGTCTTGAGAGAGTTGCTGATTCATCTCTTTTAAACGGACAAGTTCATCCTTTAAAAGATGTCTATCTTTTATTTCTGTATTGAATTGTTCTCGAGATTGAGTTGAGAAGTTTGTAATTTGCTCTCTAAAAGGTTTAAGTAAGTTTTCAAATTGCTCTTTATGAGTGTCTGAGAATTGTTTAGATTTATCATCAAAAATTTGATTTGCCAAAAGTTTGAATTCACGAGAGAGTTCATCTTTTGCACCTTGGAGAACAGAAAGTTTTTCATTTGAGGATTTTATCTCATCTTCATATCTAGTATTTAAAACTGCAAATTGTAAATGAGTAGCTTTTAGCTCCTCATCCATAGCATCTATTTCAGACTTTAACTGCTTATTTTCATCCACAATAAATTGTGCTATATCTTTTTGTTTAAAATATAAAAATAGGACAACTAAAAACAGTAAACTCATCACAATAGCTAACAACATATACAGGTCTAGACTTAATGACAACGTAAATCCTCATCTATAATTTGTAATTATTATACACAATAAATAGTTTAAGTTAGTAAATATTATAATATTCAAAAAGAGATTATAATGCACAAAAAACAACTATTTTTTACTATTATTTTCACTATTACTTTTTTTCTTTTAAACGCTTGTGAGGATAAAGATGAGCACAGAGAAGATATAGCAAAAATCGCTGGAAATAAATCAGATACAATAGTAAGTATTAAGAGTGTTTCTCCACAAAAATACATAGAACAAAAGCAAAAAATATATATCGAGTTTTCACAGCAAATGGATAAAAATAGTTTTTCAGCGCTTAGCGTAACTCTTAAAGATAAAGAATATAAATCTGAAGTCGAAATTGAGTTTAGTAGTGTGAAGAATAAACTCACTATCATCCCCATGCAAACACTCCAAAAAGATAAAACCTATCTTTTGCACATAAATCAATCTGTCAAAGATCTTGCAGGTAATCCTTTAAAAACTTCTTACTCTACAGAGTTTTTATGTGTAGTGCCCCCTTCTCAAATCCAAGAGAATGAGCTTGACGCCATTCTAAATGAAGAGAAAAATACAAGTAAAGAGTCTAACCTTACTGTACAAGTAACTACACTTAGCAGTGGAAAAAATCACACTCTAGAACTTAGAGAAGATGGTGTGATTCTTGGCTGGGGAGATAATGAGTATGGTCAAACAACAAATGCTAAAAAGAAAACTACAAAAAGACCAACAAAAGAACAAACCAATTCAAATAACTGGAGAAGTTTAAGTGCTGGTGCAAAACACTCCAATGCAATTAAAACAGATGGAACACTTTGGTCTTGGGGAAAAAATGATTCCGGAGAACTAGGAGATGGAACAAATACCTCAAGTAATACTCAAGTTCAAGAGTCAAGTCAATCTTCTTGGCTTCTTTCTAGTGCAGGAGAAAACCACACACTAGCGATTAAATATGATGGAACGCTTTGGGCTTGGGGAAATAACTACTTTGGACAATTAGGAGATGGAACAACTAAAAACAGGAATATTCCAACACAAATAGGTCAAAAAACTTGGCAAGCTATAAGTGCAGGTAAAAACTTTAGTATTGGAATCCAATCTGATGGAACTCTTTGGGCTTGGGGAAACAATGACTACTACCAGCTGGGCTTCATAGAAAATACAAAAAATAAACTTGTACCTACACAAATCAAATAATTCTCAAAAGGAAAGATAGCGCTACAACTCCTAATAAGCTTAACAAATCCTATTTTTCTTTCACTTTTTTTACTCATTATAAAATGAAGTAATCAAAGTTATACCCAACTTTAATTAAACCTTATATTTATTTGGGTATAATTCGCCTTAGATTTTAAGGGGAAGGTGCCCTGCACTTTCTTGAATGAGAAAAAGCAGCTTGTGTCATCTCCTTAAATTAAAGGATAATGATGCAAGAAAATGCACAAAACAATACAACAGAAGATTTACAAAAACAAGATACAGTCACATTCGATGATTTAAACCTCAAGAAAGAAGTTCTACAAGCGGTAAAATATGCCGGTTTTACAATTCCTAGTCCTATTCAAGCCCAAGCAATCCCATTTGTACTAGCAGGCCGTGATATGGTTGCACAAGCACATACTGGTACTGGTAAAACAGCTGCTTTTGGTCTTCCAGCAATTAGTAAAATGAAACTCAATGCAGGTGTACAAGTTTTAGTTATAACACCTACACGTGAACTTGCAACACAAGTATCAGATGAACTTTTTAAATATGGTAGAAATTTAGGTGTAAAAACTGTAACTGTTTATGGTGGTAGTTCATATAAACGTCAACTTGACCTTATAGAAAGAGGTGCACATATAGTTGTTGCAACTCCAGGTCGTTTACTTGACATACTAAAAAAAGATATGTTAAACAACTTTACTCCAGCTATGGTTGTACTTGACGAAGCAGATGAGATGCTTGATATGGGTTTCTTAGATGATATCAATGAGATATTTTCTTATCTTCCAACTTCACGTCAAACATTACTTTTCTCAGCTACTATGCCTCAACCGATCAAAACACTAGCAAGTAGAATTTTAGAAAATCCAGAGTTTATATCTATCACTAGAGGTGAAACGACAAATACAGATATTGAGCAACTTTACTATGTTATTGAAGAATCAGAAAGAGATGACGCTATTATACGTCTAATGGATTCTGAAACTACAACGAAATCAGTTGTGTTTTGTAGAACTAAATCAGAAGTAGATAGATTAAGTAATGTACTCTCAAACGCAGGCTATTTAGCAAACGGTCTTCATGGAGATATGGAACAGCGTCAACGTGAAACAGTGATTAAAGGTTTCAAATCTAACTCTGTAAAAGTTTTAGTTGCAACAGATGTTGCTGCCCGTGGTATTCACGTAGATAATATCTCTCACGTGTTTAACTACCATATTCCGTTTGACCCAGAATCTTACGTTCACCGTATCGGTAGAACAGGTCGTGCCGGGACTAAAGGTAAAGCAATTACACTTCTGACGCCATTAGAGTTTAAAGAGCTACAAAAAATTAAACAAAAAGTTGGAACCTCAATGGCACATGCTTTTGTTCCAAGTAAAAATGATTTAAGAGAATCTACAGTTGAGTCACTGGTAAAAAAAGTTGAAGAACATAAAATTTATGATGAAGCACATAAAGTACTAGATAGATTACGTGAAGATATAGATGAAGAGCAAATGGCTTACAAGCTAATCTCCATGCTATTAGATCAGCAAGATATCAAAGGACCAAACAACATCGGTATTCCAGCTGATAGAATTGAAGCTATCCTTGCTCGTGCTGCACAGCGTGGTGGCGGAAATTCACGTGGTCGTAATCGTGGAAGAAGTGGTGGCGGTGGTTACCGTGGGAATAAACCTTCTGGTTCTGGAGACAGAAATCGTTCAGGTGGTGGGCGTGATAGAAATCGCTCAGGTGGAAGAAGCAGTGGTGGTTACAGAGGTAATCGCGATTAATTTTTATCTTTTTATTCTCAGATTTCTCTGAGAATAAAACTTCTTCCCCTCTCACTTACCCACTCAAATAGTTTCAAAAATCTGTTATAATAGTTAAAAAGAGATTATTATGCAAAATTTATTGATATACGAAGACAATGAAATTTATGTAGAAAAAGAAGAAAGTGAAATTCCTTGGCTGAAAATCTTTACAAAAGAACCTTATAGAGAGCTAGGAGACCTACCAAAAGAATTACGTTTAAAACTTTGGGAAAGTTATGACCTTATAGAGTATGAAATGAAACATTTTTATAATCCTTATAAAATAAATATGGCTTCTTTTGCCAATATGCTTCCTCGTGTTCATATCCATGTTATGGCAAGATTTGAAAATGATAGCTATTTTCCGAACCCTATGTGGGGAGAAAAACAAAGAGAATCATCACTTATACTTCCATCAGAAAAAGAGTTTCATAAACGAGTTTTTAATGCTTTGACTTCTGGGCATAATTAGAGAAGAGAGATTCACAGAAACTCGCTTGAAAACTTTTTCACAATTAAAATTCTCAATTTTGTTCAAATTCAAGGCGGATTTTTATTTTTAAGAGGAGCATACTAAAGTATGTGACGAAGAAAAATTAAAGTCCAACGAAGAAGTTGGACAAAAGTGTTATTTTACTGTTAAAAAATTATTTTAGTGGTGAAAATGGAACGAGAGCTGATCCCCATGTTAATCCCCCACCAAAAGCATCTAAAAGTAGAAGTTCACCTTTTTTAAGTGTACCATTTTCATAGATATCATTGATAGCCATAGGGATAGAAGCACCAGAAGTATTTCCATATTTACCAACAGTAAGGACAACTTGTTCCTCTTTCATTTTAAGCGCATCACCTACAGCTTTTATAATTCTGTAGTTTGCTTGATGTGGTACAAAATGATCTACTTTTGTACTCTCTATATTATTGTTTTCCAAAATTTCTACTACATCTTTTGTTAATGTACGAACAGCAACTTTAAAAGTTTCATTCCCTTTCATTTGCATAAAACAAGAACTAGCTTCTTGATCTAATGAATCATGAGGAGATCCGGTTCCACCATTGGGTGTCATAAGTAAATCAGCATAAGTACCATCTGCACCGGTCTGTATATCAATAATCGCTTCATCTTTATTATCTGTGGCACTAATAACTGCAGCACCAGCACCATCACCAAATAAGATACATGTACCACGATCTGTATAATCGGTAATCGCAGATAATTTTTCTGCTCCAACTATAAGTACATTTTTTTTCATACCAGATTCTATAAATGCTTTCGCAATAGAGAGAATATAAACAAATCCTGTACATGCAGCAGAGATATCAAAAGCTGTTACATTGCCAAGACCTAATTTTTTTGAGATAGTTGTAGCAGTTGAAGGCATACAAAAATAATCAGGTGATATTGTCGCACAAACCAGCATATCAATCTCTGAAGCATCAATACCTGAACGCTCAATTGCTAATTTTGCAGCTGCTACACCCATATCACTTGTTGCTTCATTTTCTGCAGCAATATGGCGTTCTTTAATACCAGTACGTTTTGTTATCCATTCATCAGAAGTATCAACCATATGAGCTAAATCTTCGTTAGTTAATATCTTCTCTGGAGCATATGCACCAATAGATCTAAAAGCTGCGTAAGCCATTAAGAATCCTTTTGTTTTTGCTTCTCTAATCTTTCAATAATGTGTTTATTTACACCAGTATCTACATAGGCAAATGCTTGATAAATAGCATTTTCTATCGCTTTGGCATTACTTTTACCATGACTTACAATAGCACAACCTTTTATACCAATAAGTGGAGCACCACCAACTTCGGCATAATCAATCTCTTTTTTAAGAAGTTTAAATACTTTTCTCATTAAAAGTGCACCTGTAATAGCAACAGGTGATTTTCTAATATAATCTTTTATGAGTCCACTAATAGTTGAAGCAACACCTTCGCTAGTCTTAAGTACTAAATTCCCAATGAAGCCATCACAAGTTATTACATCGCAAGAACCATTGAAAATATCTCCACCTTCAACATTTCCTTTAAAACCCTTGTAACCCTCTAATATTTTAAAAGCAGCTTTTGTGACATCATTGCCTTTTGATTTTTCTTCACCATTTGCAAGAAGACCAATACTAGGCTCTTTTATCTTTAAAACATCTTCAGCATAACATCCGCCCATAATTGCAAACTCAACTAAGTGTTCTGGTTTTGAATCAACATTTGCTCCAACATCTAGTAAAACACTTCTTTTTCCAGTGTTTTTCGTTGGCATTAAAGTTACAAGAGCTGGCCGCGAAACGCCAGGTAAACGACCAAGTCTAAGTGTTGCTAATGTCATTGTAGCACCACTATGACCAGCAGAAACCACACCATCTGCTTCACCATCTCTTACTAATTCAACAGCTTTATAAATTGAGCTCTCTTTACGCTTTACTGCATCAGTTGCAGCATCACTCATTGAGATAACATCATCAGCTTCAACAATTAAAATCTTATCTCTATAACTTTTTGGTAACAGAGATAAAATTTCTGATTTATTTCCTACTAGTATAGGTGTGAATGATTTTTTCTTTAATGCTTGAATACAACCCTTAACAATTGGCTCAGGACCGAAGTCCCCGCCCATCGCATCAATAGCAATCTTTACCATTGACTATTTATACTCACCAGTAGTTGGATTAATGTGGTGTGGTAATCTATAAGTTCCATCTTTATCTTTAACTGGT
>Ga0193965_1000663_pt1 | contig 10303 bp, 6 predicted proteins | sample FB_8_MG_FD_140330 | JGI IMG/M metagenome (GOLD analysis project Ga0193965, IMG submission 140330) | Microbial mat bacterial communities from the Broadkill River, Lewes, Delaware, United States - FB_8_MG | ecosystem: Environmental > Aquatic > Freshwater > River > Microbial mats | place: USA... | reverse complement strand
TAAATCGATTTTATTTACTACAGGCATTAAGGTAAGATCATTTTCCATTGCAATATATACATTGGCAATCGTTTGTGCTTCAACACCTTGAGTAGCATCAATAATAAGTAAAGCACCCTCAGAAGAAGCTAAACTTCTACTTACCTCATAAGAAAAGTCAACATGACCTGGAGTGTCTATAAGATTGAGAACATAGTGCTCACCATCTTTGACATAATCTAATCTTACAGATTGTGCTTTGATAGTGATACCTCTTTCTTGTTCGATATCCATAGTATCCATCATTTGAGCACTAAGCTCTCTATCTGCTACAGCACCACACTCTTGTATAATTCTATCAGCTAATGTACTTTTCCCATGATCAATATGGGCAATAATACTAAAGTTTCTTATTTTGTCTTGCAATTTCTATCCTATTCTTTTCTAAATTAATTTACTTTTGTTTAGAGAGAGGATTGTATCTAAAAATTGCTTTTAATCTATTGTAAAGTAAAAACTAAAATCTATCTGCATCCTCAAAGATAGGCTTTGTTAATAAATTACCTTCTGTATCTAAAAATCCCCAGTTTTTACCACTTTTTACTTTGGCAAATCCATTGGAAAAATCATATGCATAATCATAAATAGGTTTTGCAACAAAATCACAATGAGTATCTAAAAACCCCCACTTGTTGTTTTGTTCAAATCTTTTTAATCCCTCTTGTTGTAAATAGATCATATCCATTTCTGGTGCGATTTTAAGCTCTAAGTTTTTGTTGATACATCCATATTTCCCAAATTTTTTCACAATAATAGAATTATAAACAAACTCCAAAGCTTCATCATAGATAGGTTTTACTACAACTTCAAAATTTTCATTAATTAAACCAAATTTATTATTAACTTCAATCTTTGCATATCCATTATAAAATCTTCCAATAGAATCATAAACAACTTTTAACAATAGTTTCCCATTTTTATTGATAATACCATACTTACCATCTATATTTTCAACAATCGCATAGGTTTTTCCCCATTGATTTTCGGTCCAGTGAATATTAAGATAATTAGGATGAGGATACTTTGATTGAGTACCTTCAAATCTATTGATTTTTTTATAAATAGGTTTGATTGAAACTTCACCGTTATCTTTTAACAACCCATCTTTCCCGTTAACTGTAATAACTGTTTCATCTGCATTTTTGACACTACATCCACTAAAAAGTACTATAAATAGTAGGGTAATTGTATATATAATTTTTCCCATAATTTTCCTTTTATTGTTCTTTTTTTATAATTTTAAAATCAACTCTTCTTGAAGCATCAAGATTTTCAGTTCCATCAGGATTCATAATAGGATTATCATAAGACATACCATAAGGTTTAAAAGTATTTTCAATCCACTCTTTACTTACTTCACTATTTTTTGATGCTTCATTTACTGCATAATCTCTTGTTTCATTTGCTCTTTTTTCAGATAATAGTTTATTTAATCTATATCTTTCATCATCAGTTTTTGCAAGAGAATACTCAGATGATGTATGCCCCTCTATTCTTATCTCTTGTATCTCACTTGTATTGTTCTATAATTTTTAAATATCGTGGGAAGAAGTCAGTTAGTATGTCTGTAAATCCAGGTTTAAGATCACTTTTATTTACTTGAAAAAGTGCAACAGGGTTGTTAAATCTAAAAAGTAGGTCATCTTTTGTAAGTTCTGCATTCCAAGATTCAAGATCATTTTGAAATTCTTCCATTAAAGCATCATAAAGACCTACAAAACTAGGTACAACTTCTTCTATTATTACATTTTCCTCTTCTACTGGTGTTGGTATTACTGTTTCTGGTTCGGGTTCTTCAATTTTTTCCTCTTGAGGTTTACAATATGGATCTAAATTATCAGCTTGCAACATCTCAGAAATAAGAAGATTATTATTTTTTGAACTGTTGTGTAGAGGTGACATTTTGTGTTGATCAACAACATCTCTTTTTGCACCATTACATAGCAATAGTTTAGAAAGTTCAGTGTAGTTGTCTCTTGTTGAGTCTAAAAGAGGAGTGTCTTGATAGTTATCTACTGTATTAACATTTGCACCATTTTGAATCAAAAAGTTTGTTATATCATATTCTTGTAACCTTACTGCTATATGCAATGGGGTATATCCATAAATATCTTTTGTATCCAGTTGACTTTTTTGAGCTATTAAATATTGAACTTGTGGTAAATCTTTTGCTCTTACTGCATCATGTATTGCCATCTCATTTATAAAATCTTTTTTTAAAGAATCAGTTGTAGGGTTTGTTGTCTCGTTTGTAGCTGTACATCCTCCTAATATAAATGAAATCATTGTTAATGATATTAAGCTTTTTTTCATCTTCTTTCCTCTTTTGTTTAAATTTAATTTATCTTTCATGTAGTGATCCCTCTTTTATTTTTATTATTGGTTTTAAGAAAAAATCCATAATAGTTTTTTTCCCTGTGATAATATCTACACTTGCTACCATACCAGGAATAATAGGAAGTTTTTCACCATTTCTCTCAAGATAGTTTTTATCAGTCTTTACTGTCACCTGATAATAACTCTTATCATCTTTACTCTCTTTATCTTTTATACTATCAGCAGATATCTCAATTATTTTCCCCTCTAGTCCACCATAGATGGAAAAATCATAAGCAGTTATTTTTACAACAGCTTTTTGTGCAGGAGATATGAAGGCAATATCTTTTGGGTCAATTTTAGCTTCTATTAATAATATATCACTATCTGGTACTATCTCTATTAAATCAACACCAGATTTTACAACTCCCCCAATAGTATTAATATTGATCTGTTTTATGATCCCATTAACGGGTGAGCGAATAATAGTTTTTTCTAATTTGTCTGTTTCAGAAACTAATCTTGCATCAATTTTATTAAGTTCAGAAGTGACCTCTTGATACTCTTTATAACTGTTCGATCTAAAGCCTTTCACTTTTTCAAGAATTTTATTTTCTGCTTCAGAGATAGCTAATTTTGATCTAGGTAATGAGAGTACAGCAGAGTTTAAATCTCCCTCAAGTGTATTATATTCTTTTTGTAAATTAAGGAGATCAATTTTAGATTTTGAACCTGATTTTACCATTCTTTCTATTGTTTGTAATTGTTGTTTTACAAGACTAACACTTTTTTTCAGTTGATTTACTTTTGATTCTATCTCTTTTTTTTCTTGTACTTTTTGTTCAAATTGTAATTCTAAGATTTTTAATGAACTTCTATATTCATCAATATTGTTATTATAGATTTGTGTTTCTATTGTAGTGTATTTTTTAACACCATCTAATTCTTTTGGAAAATCAATTTTAGGTTTCTCTTTTGATGGATTAAAATCTAGTTGTGTATTTAATCTAGATTGCTTTGCAATCAAAGCAACTCGTTGCTCTTTTGCTTCTTCTAGTGACGCTTGAAATCTAGTAGTATCTATTTTCATTAATGGTTGTTCTTTTACAACATGCTCTCCACTTTTAACAAGAATTTCAGATATAAGACCACCATCTAAGTTTTGAACTTTTTGTATTTTGTGAGACGGTATAACTTTTCCATCTCCTCTTGCCATCTCATCTACTTCAGCAATCATTGACCAAGCAATAAGTCCAACTATAATTACTACTACACTGGCAAATAAAATATCTATTTTTAGTTTTGGCTGATCATAAGCATGACCATATAAAGAGTTTACAAAACCTATATCTTTTTCTTTGTTTTCTAAATTCATTTTTGATCACCTTTAGGTTGTAATACTTTCTCTTTTGGACCATCTGCGACTACTTTACCACCTTCTATAACTATAACTCTATCCACTAGAGTTAATACAGACATTTTATGTGTTATCATTATAAGGGTTTGATTTTGAATAAGGTTTTTCATCTTCTTCATAAAAGCTTGTTCTGTTTGTCTGTCCATAGAGTTTGTTGGTTCATCAAGTATCATAATATTTGGACTTGTAAGAAGTGCTCTTGCTAGTGTTACAGATTGTCGCTCCCCTCCACTTAATCCTTCCCCTCGCTCCCCTACAAGTAGATCATAACCAGCTTCATGTTTTCCTAAAAAGTCATGAACCCCTGCTGCTTTTGATGCTTCTAAAACCTCTTCATCTGTTACATACTGTTCACCTATTGTAATATTATCTTTAATTGTTCCCATAAATAAAAAAGGTTCTTGCGGAACACACCCTATTGATCTTCTTAAATCAACAGGATCAATCTGTCTAATATCTGTTTTGTCAACTAAAACAGAACCATGAGTAGGCGAATACAAGTTTAAAATAAGTTTTGCTAAAGTTGATTTTCCAGAACCAATTCGTCCTAAAATAGCAACTTTTTCACCTTGTCTAATAGTAAGATTGATATTTTTCAATGTTTCAAAGTTTTGTCCTTTATAAGAAAATGTTACATCTTTAAACTCAATATCACCATTAAGGTTTGGACGACTTATGTAGTTTTTATCACTTTTTTCAACTTCCATATTCATAATCTCTTCTATATTATTCATAGAGATAATCGTTTGGTCATATCGTATAATCATCCCAACTATTTGAGAAATAGGGGCAATAACACGACCATTTAACATCATAGCAGCAATAATTCCACCCATACTCATCTCACCCTCTAACGATAGATAAACACCGGCAACAATAATAGCTATATTTGATAGCTTAGAGATCATAGCAGTTGTGAGTGTTGTAAATTGTGAAAACATTTGAGATTTTTCACCATAATAAAGTGTTTGATTTAGTGATTCATCCCAGTGTGCTTTCATCCTATTTTGAGCTCGTATACTTTTGATAATCTCTAGCCCAGCAACTGCCTCATTTAAAGTGGTTTGTTTGAGTTGTTCCTCTTTTGCAGATTTTTCAACAACTGCTTTGATTTTATTTTTCATTGACCATGATAAAAGTAAAACAAGTACAATAGTAGCAACACTAATCCAACCTAAAAGTCCACCAAAATAAAAAATAACAGCTATAAATAATAATGTAAAAGGGATATCAACAAGTGTAGCGATAGTTGCACTTGTAAAAAAGTCTCTTACACTTTGAAAAGATTGGAGCCTACTTACAAATTGTCCTGTAGAACTTGGTTTTTCACTAAGTCTTATATTGAGCAGTTGATCAAATATTTTATTACTCATTATTAAATCAGCTTTTTTCCCAGCTTTTCCTAAATAATAAGCCCTTAAAAGTGAAAAAATAAGATCAAATACTAAAATAAATACAATACCAAAAGTCATAGCAAGAAGTGTTTCAATAGCATTATTTGGTAAAACTCTATCAAAAACATTTTTCATGAAAAGTGGCATAGCAAGTACAAAAAGATTGATAAATATTGCCGCTACTATCACTTTTTTATATATAGGTAAATTTGCTCTAAATGCACCCCAAAACCAGTCTTTTGGCTTTGGTATTACGATTTCATTTGAAACTTTATTTTCAAATTTATAAGTAGGTTTTATGATGATGACTTGTTGTATAAATTCTCTTTCTAAATCTTCTATTGACATAGTGATTTCACCTTCACTAAGTCCAGGGATTATTACTTGTGCAGTCCCTTTGTCAAAATCCATATCAAGTAAAACACAAGCTCTATTTTTTTCAAGAATTAAAATAGCAGGTAAAGCAAGTCTTGATATACCTTTGAGTTCCCGTTTTACTACTTTTGAGATAAGACCAATTCTTTTTGAAGAGATTAAAAAGTCATCAATAGACATTGAACTATTATGGAGTGGAAGACCTGACATTAAAGAGTCTTTTGAAGTATGCCTTTGATAAAAAATTGCAATAAAATATAATGATTCAAGGAGAGAATCTACAGTTCTCCTCTCTTTCATTAGGTCATTTTTTATAGATTGATTTTCCATTATTATACTTTACTTATTAATATTATCTATATATGCACCATATACAAGTGCTTTTCTATTTATAGCTTTAATAGCTTCTTTAGCATCAGCTACAGAAACATAGTTTCCATAAGTTAGTTGTAATATATTATTGTTTTTACCAACTTTATGGAAATTATAGTTATCCATTAGTTTGTGATTTTTAACAAATTCTTTTAAACCTTTTTCTGCTTTGAAAATTGCTATTTTGATAGTATATTTATATTTATTTGAATCGTCTGAACCTAATGATAAAGTCTCTACATTTGATTTAGGTTTTTCATCACTTTTTTCATTATTATAAATATTCTCAATCATAGAATCTACATCCATCTCCTCTTTTATAGGTGACTTTTCTTCTATTGGTGTTTCATCTTGTGATGTAGGAGTTTCATCAAACATATTTAATAAGTCTTCACTTAAACCCGTATCAGTAGGATCAACTTTAGGCTCAGTATCTCTTGGTACAAAAGCATATTTATCACAAGTTTGTTTCTCTTGCATTAAGATTACATCACTTAATATTGACATATTGAATAACAAGTTATAATAAGCAGAAATATAATCAAAGTCTTGTTGAATTTTATCAATATTTGATCTATAAAGTTCAGCTTCTGCATTAAGAATATCAATAAAAGTTCTCGTACCATCTGCTAGTTGTTTTTTATAAACTTTTACAATATTAAAATTATCTTCCACATAGAGTTTCATATTCTCGATTCGTTTTTGAAGATTGTAAAAAGTGTTGTAGGATTCTTTTATCTCATCGATAACTTCATTTGTTACAGCATCAAGTTTTTTTTGCTCTTCTTGTAAAAATAGCTTCTCTTTTTGTGTCATGTAGTAAGTTTTACCACCTTCAAAAAGATTCCAACTTAGATAAAGTCTAGCGCTATATATATCTTCTCTACCATTTTCTGCTAATTCTATATCATTGTCAAGTAAGGTTTGTAGTTGTACTTTAATTGTGGGTTTAAAACCTGCTTTTTCTTGAATGATTTTCTCTTTTTGTTCTTTTGTTTTTTCTATTTGTTCTTGAACCTTATAGCTTCTTCTTACACCAACTTTTATTGCTTCTTCTAAGCTAGGGGGTAAAAAACTTTCATTTACATTTGGTCTACAAATATTTCCTTTAAGATCTTTTCCTACAAGTTTTTTGTATAAGCTCAAAGCTTGTTTTTGCTCATTTTCTTGTTCTAAATATCTATCTAAAACAGAATGGTATTTTGAGTTAACTTGATGTGTTTCTAAAACCTCACCACTTATCTCCTCTTTCTCCTTTGCAATAGTTAGATAATTTTCATGAAGTTTTATATTATGTTGTGAGAGTGCTACAAGTTCTTGTCTACTTGTTAAGTCAAGATAGGCATTTACAGTATCTAGAATAATATTTTCTACGCTATATAAACTTCTGTATTTATTAGAATTATATCTATATCTAAACTCTTGAGCTTGACTAGGGGTAAGACCCCCATCATAAAGTACATGTTCAAGTTTTAAAACTGCATTCCAACCATTTTTTTTCGTCCAACCTTGGGCAGGTGGAGGTGTATCTGGATCATCATAGGTTTTCGATTTTTCTAGATAAGCATCTAAGTTTAGAGTAGGTAAATAGTCAGCTTCTTCTTGATGGATATAAAGCTCATAAGCATCTCTATTGAGATGTTCCGCAATAATTGATGGATTAGAGTTCAATGTATCCTCTACACTATTTCGTAAACTAGTTGCATAAATACTTGTAGTACATATAACACTTAATAGAATATAATATTTTAATTGTTTTAACATTAATGACCTTTCATATAAACAAATAATTGAGTACTATAATACAAAAAAGTTACTAAAAGTTGCCATTTTTATAATTATTTTAGTAATTATTTATTTAAATCAAATTATATATCAAAAAAGTATCAAAGAAGTATCATATATTTTATCTACTAGCTCCATATAGTCCAATATCTTTTACAATTTCAAAATCATCATCATCTTTTACATTTTCTGCAAATACTTTAATGGTTAAAAGTGATGAAAGCTCTTGCATAGCTTCTACAAAACCTTTTTTACTTGAATCTTTACAGATACCATCTGTATAATCTCTGGCAAGTCTAATATAATCAAGATTAAAGTCTTTTATGTTATCAAGTGGGATAAACTTTGTTTCAAATCTTTTGATAATTATTTTAGCTCCTGCTTTGTGTATAGCTTCTATAAAATATTTGAATGTTTCTACATCTTTAGCAGCACCATACGCTGTAACACTAAAAACCAACTGAGAAGCAATCTCTTTATTTTCTAAAACAATAGCTTTTAGCCAGTTTTTAAACTTGATATCAAAAACAGAATCTAATGATAAGTTAATAGAGATACTATGTGTAATATTTGTATCTTTTATATGTTGTATAACTTTTTTTACAACAGCTTTATCAAAGTCTAATATTTTGTCATATTTCTCAGCTATTGAGATAAATGTTCCTATTGGTATAAGTTCATTATTTTTATCTTTTGCTTGAGTAAATGCTTCCTCCATTACCACAAGATTTTGCTCTTTCATATCTAAACAATAAGCTTGTCCAATATAACTAATATTAAATTTTTGATTATCTATGATATCAAAAACTAAATCTCTCCATTCATTCATATCTCTTGCTAAATCATTGTCATCTCTTATAAAAGCTTCATTTGCACCAATTAATTTGGCTTTTTCATAAGCTTCGTTGGCACTTGCAATTATACCAGGAGTTGTACCTATAGGGTTAAAAGGGGTTCCCCCAATATGTGCTACATCAGTAATGTTAAATGTTATAGCAAATGATTCTAAAGCAATTTTTAGTCTATGAATCACCTGTTTTATCTCATTTTCTTCTATGTTTTTTGCTATCATAGCAAATTCAGAACCATAAAATCTATATGCTGTTACTTTAGGAGATAGGTTCTTTAATATATTTGTAAAATATATTAAAAATTTATCTACCTCTTTATTTGTATGATTTTTTGCATAAGAACTTAAATCATCAATTTTTACTATAAATACATATCCTGTCTCTTTTGAAATAAACATTTTTTTCATATCGGTTTCAAATGTTTGTCGTAAATGAAGTCCAGTTAACTCATCAAGGGAGAGCTTCTGAGTCATTGATTCTAAATTTGCATTAAGTTTTTTTATAACTCCCTCTATTTTACTTGACATATCATTCATAGCAATTGATACACTTTTTAACTCTGTTGTCCAAGGAAGATGTTTAATAATCTCAAATTTACCTTTTGAGATAGATTGGGCTAGAGTTTCTATATTTTTTAAAGGTTTTAAGATAAATCGTAAAAATATTACAAGAAGTAGAATAGAAAATGTAAAAGCAATAATAGCGTACACAATAGCACCCTTAGCTTGCTCATAAAGTTTTGCATAAGCATCACCAGCATTTGCACTTACATAGATAATAGCTGTTGTATTCCAGCCATTACTAATCTCACTTTTCATCTCAGACATTTTTAATGGTATAAGGTTTATAAACCATTGTGGTATATAATCAAATTTTTCAGCTCTAGTAACTTTTGCAATAATTTTTGTGATATTTAATGTAGAAGTTGCATTCACTGTTTGATGATTATTTGTAGCTTGAAAATTGATTGTAATATTATCTCCATCTATAAAATTTTTATTTGGTATAAAACTATATGTTAGTTTTTTGGTGTTTATTTTTGTTGTAGCTTCATTTTCAAGAAGTGCAAGTTCATTGGTGATGTCATCAGAATTACTTTGTTCAATTTCCCCGTAATTTTTGTCAACTGTTACATTTGATATTTCCCAATCTGTATGATCTGTGAGTTCACTATTTTGAATTAAATCTTCATTTGTAAAACTAGTAGCAACATCTTCTAGGCGGATCTCTTTATAAAATCCTCTATTTGCTATGGCACTAATAATTGATTGTATTTGGGGGTCTTGTTTATTTGTCATTAAAGATTTTAAACTCATCCCTAGACTTGTAGCAGTGTCTTGTGCTTTTGTTGTGGATTCCAGTTCAAGATATTCTTTTGTATTGTTGACACTTATTATAAAGTTTCCAGTAAATATCATAAAGAATATAAAAGATATTATTATATAGAGTTGTTTAGACAATGACATAAGATTCTCCTAGGGTTAGTATTATTTTTCGCATTAAATTCTCTCCATCATAGATTTCCAGTTTTTTAGGTTATTACTTCCAGCACTTACTTCAGTTCGCCCTTTGTTTTGTGCTTTCCATAATCCTGCTGCATTAAAACTATAAACAGGACTAAGATCAGTTCTAGCAGTTGCAAGTTTAAGCTTTTTGTTAATATTATCTAAAACTATAGGTGGTTTGTTTGTTTTATGATAGTAGTTAAGTACCATATGTGCTTCTTCAAACTTAGTGTTACTTCGTTTAAGAGT
>Ga0193965_1000662_pt1 | contig 10314 bp, 11 predicted proteins | sample FB_8_MG_FD_140330 | JGI IMG/M metagenome (GOLD analysis project Ga0193965, IMG submission 140330) | Microbial mat bacterial communities from the Broadkill River, Lewes, Delaware, United States - FB_8_MG | ecosystem: Environmental > Aquatic > Freshwater > River > Microbial mats | place: USA... | reverse complement strand
AGTAGTAATAGTAGGGAAAAAAATGGGGGGAAAATAAAAAAATAAGGTTTAGAGCTAGGCAAAAGCCTAAACTCTAAGAGTATAACGCTAAGAAAAAGTATTCTTAGAAGTTATATCTTGCCCAGAAACGAAGAACATTGTTTGCATCATCATGAGCTTCAACATCTTGGTTTACATAAGCAGCAAGAACTGTTAAGTTTTCACCAATTTTAGTTTTGTAAATAAGGTCTAATTCATTATAGTCCGTATCTTGTGATGCTACACCATTTTCATCCATGTATTTACCAGCATTTTCTGTAGTCATACCATACTGAGCGATAAATGCACCACCAAGAGCTTTAACAGAACCTTTAACTACAACTGTGTCAGCATCAGCAGCGATAAATGCTTGGTTAAGAATCATTTGAGTATAAAGTGGAGTTTTTACACCACCAACATTAAATACACCTGTATCTCCTTCATCAACTGAAGAGAAAGCAACTTGTGCAGAGAACATACCAACATTTCCAGCAACTTTAGCACCAAATGCAGTTGTATCATTTACAAAAGCGTCACTCATTACAGATCCACCTTGAACAGCAGCTGTTAACATTTCGTTAGAATACTCAGCAGCACCCCAAACAATTGAAAGATCTTCAGCGCCATTGTCTTTTTCACCAAGCATTTCAGTTGCCATGTAGTATGAACCAGTCAAAGTTAAACCATCAATTGATTTATTTTGAGCAGTAAGCATAAAGATACCATCACTACCATTTACTTTATTGAAATCATTCAAGTTACTACCAAGGAAAACACCATTTGTATTTGCTTTGTTTACCCAAGCACCAACTAAAGTTGTATCAGGAATAGATGAGTTTACAACCAATGCTGCTTCATAAGTATTTTTAAATACATTCCAACCCTCAGACCATGCAAATGGAGATAAAGATTTTGGAAGTTCTTGACGACCAAATTTAAGTGTAGTACTCTCTGTACCCCATGTTAAGTATGCTTTAGTGATTGCAGCATCATTAAGGTTGTCACCAGCCATCTGCATAGTTTTAGATACTACGCTCTCTTGAAGACCAAGTGTACCAAGACCACTAAGTTGGAAACCAGCACCAAAACCAGCACCTAAGTTACCAACAGCATTCAATTGAATACCAACATTTGCTAATGATTGCTCTTGCTCAAATAGATCAAATTCTGTTTCACCAAAAGAGTCACTTGTTTGGTAATATGCGACAGCTTGTCCACTGAAGTCCCACATACTTGCCTCTTCTACCGCTGGTACTGCTGCTGCATCTGAAGCTACAGGAGCAATATTGCCACCCGCCATAATCATTGTTGACGCTACTACTGATAGTAATAAACCTTTTTTCATCTAAAACTCCTTGTTTTTTGTTGTTTCGTTTGTTTTCGTAAACGGATTATAGCATAGGTTAATTAAAAATGTCAAGGATTTTAATGGAAAATAAACAAAAAGTTAATGATTAATTAATAGTGTAGGGAAAAGAAGCCTATTAAAACTTCTTTTTTAAGTCTCCATGGTAGACAATATCTTTTGGCGAAAGAGAAGTATCATTGAGCATACTTGGTACCTTACCTGCTTCATTAACTCTTTTTATCTCCTCATCAAGCTGGTCTTCTTGATAGGTCTGCATCATATCAGCAGCAATTACATAGTTCATAGCTTCTATGGCTCTTAGTTTGGCTATATCCTCTTCTACATCTCTCCCCTCAATGGTGATAATAAGTTTTCCTGTCTCTTTGTCACCAAAATGATACTCGCACAACTGGCTTGTCTCTAAAACCTCTTTAAGGGTTTCATAATTTTCTTGTTTACACTGTACAACGATACTTGATATATTCATTTTATCTCCTTTGATTTAGTTTTCTAACTCCCATAGCATCACTTTTGGGTCACTACTTGCAGAAAAAAGTCTCTTCTCATCTAAGAAGAGTATTGTATTGAGTGTACTCTTTTGCCCTTTGAGGAGTGCTATTTGTGCTTTTGTAGTTAAATTATAGATTGCTATATCATTCTCTTCATTGATAGCAAATGCACCTAAATCTCCACTAGGGCTTAATGCAGTTGCATAGATAAGAAAAGAACCCTCTACATAATCACCCTTACCACTCTCTATCTGATAAAAAGAGCCTCTTCTATCTTGACCTGCTCCTGTAACTATCCCATTGCTTATAGCTACTTTGTAAGTATTATCTAAATTTTGCCCTTTGAGTATTTTGACTACTCTACCTTTTTGCACATCTACTACAGATATTTCACCACTCTCACAGCCAATAACAGCAGTATCCTTTGAGATATTTAAAGCAAAATCTGAAAATTTTGATTGACTAATCTGAAAACGGTATCTCTCTTTTTTGGTTTCTAAGTTATAGAGCATCACTTCATTGCCTAAATTTGCCATAAAGAGATGAGACTCATCTACAAACTTTGCTTTGGCTATAGCTTGTTTCTCTTCTACTGAAATAATCTTTTTTGTGCTGTTGTTTTCATGTATATAGAGTTCTCTATATCCTGATTTGCCTTCACTAAGGAGTAAATACTTTCCATTAAGATAATCTACAGAGAAAACCTTGGGTTCTATCTCATCACCCATAAAATCTTTTATCTTTGGAAGAGTGATACGCTTTACAAACTTTTTAGCATTATAATCATATACTTGAAGCTCCCCTTTCCCCGAACCTATATAGAGATGACCATTGTTATCTACAGTTATATCATAAACATACCCACTCGCTTCTATCTCTTGAGTAGGTATTATAGTTTGAGCAGGAAGTAGCACTAACAGCATACTAAAAATCAAAAATATTTTTTTCATATCTTCTCCTAATATATTATCTTCTATAAAAGATTAAAGAGCGTCTTCTATCTCATCTAAGATAATCTTAGCAATTGTATCTTCACTCTCTTTGGTTAGTACACCATAAAGATCTTTTTGTGAGATATGAAAATCTTCAAAAAGCTTCTGCTTTATATATTTTTCAGGAAGTGATTGTAAGACTTCTTTGCCTATACTCTCTTGAAGTAGGTCAGTGAGATAGACCATATAGTTAAAATCTTCTGGGTCTATATCATCAAACTCATCAGAATCTACATCATTAAAATTCTCATCTATTATCAAAATATATCGCAAAGCACTTATATCTTTAGGAAGTCTACCAAAGAGTTTTGGGTATTCTAATTTGAGTTGTTCTATCATTGTTTATCGCTCTCCATTATACTATTTTCTCTTCTATAGTAACCAAATTTGTAGCATTATAACTGATAGCCTGTGTAGGACATCGTGCCAAACAGTACCCACATCCCGTACATCTATTTTCATCTATTATAGGATTAAACATTCCATTAAACAAAATAGCATCATCAATACATGGCTCCTTGCATGAAAAACATACTACCCCATGGTGTGCTACACACCCCTCTATAGAGATACGAAAGAGTGCATTAATAGTTTGAGAGTTCTCTCTATTTTCAAGACTAAGCACATCCAAAGAACAAGCCTTGGCACAATCATCACAAAATGTACACCCTGTTTTACTAAAGTTGAGCATAGGAGTTTTATCTGCTCTAATAAGGATAATCTCTTGTTCACAAGAAGCAACACATGCTATATTTTTACAGCTAGGACACTCACTCTGAAAAAGAGACTCGCTCAAACCATAAGGGGGTCTTACTACAAGACTCTCCTTAGTGGTTCTCTTACTGATAATATCAGCAGGTTTTTTAAATGCGGTAAAGAAGTCGCGACGAGATGCCACTACTGCACACCTTCATTCATAACATCTGCCAAAGAGGAGCCTGATTTGCCTTTGCCATCTCCAAAGTCACCTTGGAATGTATTGGCTACAGCTGTTCCACCTTTGGATTGTGGTGCATGACACTGTGAACAGTTAAATCTACTATTATTTAACTGCTCTGATTTTTGAGCTTTTGCTACCACTACATCACTTGTATTGGCTGGTCCCATCTCTTTGCCCTCTTTGAGTACCTTTTCTCCGTCTATAACAGTTGTTGGTCTATAGTCTGTAAAGTGTGACGCAGGAATCGGTGTAGCTTTCATAGAGGGAGCAACAGCTGGCATATGACAATTAACACATTGGTTATTTGTTATTGTAATAGGCAAAAGTCCCTCAACACTATGAGGAATCATAGGTGGTGCATTGACAAATGCTCTCTCAAATCGTGTAGAAGCCCCTGGTGCTGGGCGTGAAAAGTCCGCCTTGTCCCCTGTTGTCTCTTTAGACTCTTGATAGAGATTTGTTTTTCTTAGCCCAAGAGCCTCTTCTGTTACAACTTTTTTGTTTCCCAAGTCTTCTTTGGTAATTCTTGTTGCATCAGATGCTTTTGCATTAATGTCAACTATTTTTACTGCCTCAGCACCATTGAGACTTGAAACCACAAATAGAGAACTTAAAGCTACTACTTTAATTAACATTTTCATTCGTTACCTCCTGATTATTTTTAATATAATTACGAATTGTAAAGCCTAGTGAATCATCATCACATACATCTACACACCGCCCACAGTTTGTACACTCTTGCATAACTACAAATTCACTCCGTTTTCCTATCATATCCAAGACTTGAACCTCTGGGCAAATCTCTTTACACTTCATACAGAGTGTACAACTCTCACTATTATGTTTGACTCTAAAGAGAGAATATTTACCAATAATAGAGTGTACTCCACCTAGTGGACATATATGCCCACACCATCCATTTTTGAGAACAAAAAGATCAAAAATAAAGATTGCTACAAGCAAACCAACTCCTGCACCAAAACCAAAGATTACACCTCTATTAAGGATAGTAATAGGGCTAATAGTCTCAAAAGCTGTTGTACCAGTAATAAATGAGACAATCAAAGCAAGAACAATCATATAATATCTTAGGTTTCTGCTTACCCATATCTTTCTCTCAATCTTCTCCATATAGAGTTTTCGTCGTAACCAGTTGGCACTATCTGTTACCATATTAACAGGACAGACCCAACTACAAAAAGCTCTCCCCCCTATTACACCATACAAAAGTACTATAAGCCCTGCACCAAGTAAAATGTTGAGTGACAACACTGCTCCTGCACTAAACATCTGCAAAAGAGCAAAAGGGTCACTTAGTGGCACAGTACCTAAAATTAAAGAGTTAGAGATAGTCCCTGATACTACATTCCATCCATACGCATTAGCACCAAAATAGAGTACAAGTAGTGAAATCTGTGTTATCCGTCTTAAAATAAGGTATTTATAGTTACTCATAACTTATCTCCTCATTAAGATAATCTGCTACTTTTTGGTCGCTTCGTTTTGCATGTGTTGTCATATCTTTGCCTGTTTGACCTGCAACTCTTTTTTGATCTTTTTTGTCCCAACCCTTCACATAGTGATCCCCTGGTTTCCCAAGGGCTAACTCTCTTGGTTGTACAAAAATAGCTGGTTTCTCTGTTACACACGCTTTTTCACAAAGCCCACACCCTGTACATATATCCATCTCTATAACAGGTTTCAAAAATGCATGTTTTCCTGTTCGGTCATTTCTTCCATACTCTAGTTTGATAGCCTCATCAAGAAGTGGACACGCACGATAACACGCATCACACTGTATCCCCCAAAAAGCGATACAGGAGTTAGAGTCTACTACAGCAATACCCATATCCATCATAGTAAAATCTAGCTTACCCTTCTCATTTGTAACCAAACTCTCATCTAAGGCACCTGTAGGACATACAGGCACACAAGGAATATCTTCGCACATATAGCAAGGCACATCTATAGGAACAAAATAGGGTGTGCCTATAGCGATATCATCTTCTGCTTTTGCCATTTTGAGTGTGGCAGATTTATGTTTGAGAGTCTCTTTATCTCTATTACTCTCTCTATTAAAACATGCTTCCACGCAGAGACCACACTTAATACAACTCCTCAAAAAATCATCTTCCACAAGAGAGGCAGGAGGTCGTAGTGTCAGAGCAGACCCTTTGGCTTTAGATGCATAGCCAGTCCAAAGAAGTCCTCCCATAAGACCCAAACCAGTACCCTGTGCAACACCAGTCAAAAAGCGTCGTCTTGGTGTGATTTGAATTTTTTTTATCTCTTTTTTCACTCTTACATCCTTCTCTTAAGTCATAAAGAACAATTTATACTTTATATAATTTCACTGCACACTTTTTAAAGTCTGTCTGTTTTGACATAGGACAAGTCGCGTCAAGACATACTTTGTTGATAAATACCTTCTCATCAAACCATGGCACAAATACCAACCCTTGTGATGGTCTATTACGACCTCTTGTCTCAACTCTTACTTTTACCTTGCCTCTTCTTGAATCAACCCAGATAAGTTCACCATTTTTAAAACCTTTGGCTTTGGCATCTTTTGGATTCATATAACATAATGCTTCCGGAACTGCTCTATAGAGTTCAGGAACTCTCATAGTCATAGTACCACTATGCCAATGCTCTAGTACACGCCCCGTACAGAGCCACATATCATACTTCTCATCTGGCATTTCAGGAGGATCCATATATGGTCTTGCATAGATTTTTGCTTTATTTGGAAGTGGTTTTTTCTTTTTGTCTTTGATACCATTGAGGTCACCTTGAGCTAGAGCTTTTGCCAAAGTACCATAGAATGCAAAATCACCATTTGGATTGGCTTTGGCTGCATAAGGGTCGTACTTGACATTAAATCTCCACTGTGTCTCTTTGCCATCAACCACTGGCCACTTAAGACCTCTTACTTTGTGATAGACTTCAAATGGTGCTAGGTCGTGCCCATGCCCTCTACCAAACTGGGCATACTCCTCAAAGAGATACTCATGAATCATAAAGCCATACCCCTTAAAGACCTCTCCATCACTCCCTTTAACATTTCTACTATCACCAATACATTCAGAGTTATCATACCCCTCTTGTGGGAATTTAGTTGTATCTACTTTATATGATTTGGCTTTCTCATTGGCAAAGAGAATATCATACATAGTAGTATCTTCATTGTATCCCATCTTTTTTGCGTCAGCAATCACATCAGGAAGGACTTTTTTGTTGCGTAGCGTATACTCACCCCAAAGGTCCTTGACTGTAAATCTCTTAGAGAGTTCAACCCACTGCCAAGTATCACTCATAGCCTCACCTACAGGGAGTACTTGCTGTCTCCAGTGCTGTGTTCTTCGTTCTGCATTACCATACGCACCCCATTTTTCATAAATCATAGCCGATGGGAGTACAAGGTCAGAGACTTTTGCAGAGATACCAGGGTAGCCGTCACTTGTTACGATGAAGTTATCCATCTCTCTTGCTGCTTTAATCCAGTGTGTAGCAGAGGCTGTATCTTGATAAGGATTACAAACATTTACCCAAGCAAACTTCACAACACCATCTTCTATATCTCTATGGATTTTCATAATATGCTGATTACCTACAGGGTTGAGTGTACCTGATGGAATACTCCAACCCTTCTCTGTAATAGCTCTATGCTTAGGATTTTTGACCATCATATCAGCAGGGAGTCTATGGCAGAATGTACCAACCTCTCTTGCTGTACCACACGCACTTGGTTGTCCTGTAAGTGAAAATGCTCCACTTCCTGGTTTTGCTTGTTTGTTTAGCATAAAGTGAACATTATAGCTCAATGTATTGACCCAAGTTCCACGGGTGTGTTGATTCATACCCATAGTCCAAAAAGATACTACTTTTCTACCTTTTTCAATATAAAGATTAGCTAGGGCTTGAAGTTTTTTCTTATACTCTTCAATATCTTCATTTGGGTCACCCTTGGTGATTTTGGCAGTATACTCTAGTGTATATGGCTCCAAAGATTTTTTGTACTCTTCAAAACTAATCTCCCAGTGCTTAAGCGTACCAGGAATGTTTTTCATTACATCACCCTCTTTGTACCCATAAGGCTCCAAAGCTGGTGCCTCTTTGGCAGATACTTTTTTCTCCATCTCTTTAGAGACAGTCTCCATCTCAAGAGCAGAATATTTACCATCAATAAGTGATTTTTCTCCTGCTCTACGCATCCCATACCCAATATTAGAAGGACCCGTTGCAAAGACCATATGTTTTTTTACAAATTCCCAATCAATAATCTTTTCGGCATCATCTCTCATAACTATTTCACGAGCGATATAGTTCCATAGAGCCAAATCTGTACTAGGTGAGAAGATAATCTCTATATCAGCTAAATCAGAAGTTCTATGTCTATAGGTAGAGATATTGACTACTTTTACTTTATCAGGGTTAGAGAGTTTTCTATCTGTCACTCTTGACCAGAGAATTGGGTGCATCTCTGCCATATTTGACCCCCAAGAGACTACAGTATCAGTAAGCTCAATATCATCATAACATCCACTTGGCTCATCAATACCAAATGTTTGATAAAAACCAACAACCGCAGATGCCATGCAGTGTCTTGCATTAGGGTCAATAGCGTTAGAGCGGAATCCACCCTTCATCATCTTTTGAGCTGCGTACCCCTCCATAACTGTATATTGACCAGATGCAAATACCGCTACACCCTCAGGTCCACTGGTTTTGAGTGCTTTTTTGATATGGACTTCCATCTCATCAAAGGCTCTCTTCCATGATACTGGTTTAAATTGACCTTTTTTGTCAAATTCGCCTTTCTCATTGACTCTTAAAAGTGGCGTTTTGAGTCTATCTGCACCATACATAATCTTGGCATTAAAGTACCCTTTGATACAATTCAAGCCTCTATTTACTGGTGCAGCTGGGTCACCTTTGACGGCTACTATCTTGCCCTCTTTGGTTGCAAGCATAATCCCACATCCAGTACCACAAAAACGACACGCTGCTTTGTCCCATCTCCAGTCTGATTCTGCTTTTGTTGCTGCTGCTTGTGCCTCTTTTGGAATAGATATTCCTACCGCACTCGCTGCTGCTACCGCTGCTGAATTTTTCAAAAAGTCTCGTCTAGTTACTGACATATAGCCTCCTTTTATTTCTATTTATTATATATATGAGCTACTTTCACTCGTCTATTCTATAAATACACTTGATTATCATAGCATTATAAACATTATTATAAATTGATTTATATCAAATCATGATAAATAAGATTAAGTTTTAATTAAGAGTAAAAGAGTCTTATTTATATTTAATGATACTATAAGGGGAGTGTGAGAGGGTATAGAAAGGCTATGATGCCCTTCTATAGTGCTAGAGAGATAAAAGAGGTCTATTTGTATCGAAAGATAATTCGACCCTTATCTAGGCTATATGGAGTAAGTTCTACTTTTACTTTGTCTCCTGGGAGAATTTTGATATAGTTCATTCTCATTTTACCTGCTATGTGACATAAAACTATATGTTTATTATCAAGTTCTACTCTAAATGTGGCATTTGGGAGTGCCTCAACTACTTTACCGTCAATCTCTATAACATCATCTTTTGCCATGATGGGTTTCCTTTTTGATATATACTAATTATGTACGCAAGGTACTATGCTTGTGTAAGAATGATGGCTCTACCATCGACTACTGCAACTTGGTGTTCATAGTGACTTGTACGAAGATTATCTTCACTAAGTACAGACCACTTATCATCTAATAAAACAGGATGTCCACTCTCTTGACATACCATAGGTTCCAGACAAAAAACCATTCCATTTTTTATCTTAGGACCTTGATTAGGTTTGCCTTCGAGATAGTTTGGAATATTAGGCTCATCATGAGGTTTTGTCCCTATACCATGCCCACAGTAGTCTCGTAATGGTACAAAACCTCTGCTTCTTATAGACTCTTCAAGAATCTTTGTAAGCTCTTTAAAACGCATACCTACACGAATCTGTTCAATAGCCTCATAGAGTGTATCTCTAGAGCAATCAATCAGTGCTTGGTCTGTGGAAGATATTTGCCCAATACCCATAGTGATAGCTGCATCACCATAGTAGCCATCAAGCTTTGTACCTATGTCAAGCCCCACAATATCACCCTCTTGAAGAATATAATCTGTTGGGATACTATGAATAACAACTTCATTAAGTGAAGTACATACAGAAGCAGGAAAACCATAGAGTCCTTTAAATGATGGTACAGCACCATGTTCACGAACAAAAGCTTCACCCATAGCATCAACTTCTTTGAGACTCATACCTGCTTTGACATTTTCTTGGAGATAATTAAGTGTTTTACCGACGATCTCACCAGCTCGTTGGAGCTTAGCGATTTCATCAGGTTTACGAAGTTTAATAGCCATTAGAGACCCACATTTCCTAGTGTCTCATATTGGTTCATAGTTCTTTGTGCTTCTATTTTACGCATAGTATCTAGTGCAACTTGGACTACAATAAGT
>Ga0193965_1000659_pt1 | contig 10331 bp, 9 predicted proteins | sample FB_8_MG_FD_140330 | JGI IMG/M metagenome (GOLD analysis project Ga0193965, IMG submission 140330) | Microbial mat bacterial communities from the Broadkill River, Lewes, Delaware, United States - FB_8_MG | ecosystem: Environmental > Aquatic > Freshwater > River > Microbial mats | place: USA... | reverse complement strand
CCTGCAACGGGTCCTCGCCCCGGTACATATCGCTGAGATCGCCTTTAAAACGACTGGCCTGACGCTTTGGCGGTATATAAATCGGTGGTTCCTTTATTCTCTCTTTCGCTTTAGCCAGGCCGGAATCCTTTTTGGGGACAGTGTCTGGTTTTTGGACAGGCTCGCGGGGTTGTTCTTTCGGTGGCGGTTCGGCCTGGGGCCGGGGAGCAGGTACTTGTATTGCCGGTTCATTCGGGGCGTCGACACGGATTTGTTTTTTCCCGGGTTCCGTTGCCGGAGCTACCGCCTGTTTTTCAGGTTTGGAAACAGCAGGCGTTGCCGCTGCTGACGGTTTCTGGACAGTCTCTGTCTGGGGCGCAGGGACATATTGGGGAACGGAAGACGCTATATTTACGGCTTTATTTAAAACCACGATTAACTGGTTATTGGCGGCATCAAAAGAGGATTGAATTTTTTCTTCACTGGCGTACTTACCCGTCACCATTAGGGCGACCACGTTGCCTTCAAGGGTTTCCACATGGACGGATTCAAGCTTGGGATTATCCTTTCCGCCAATGACAAGCCCTCTGCTCAGGCTTGCATTTTTAATGGCCACCAGGACCTCCCGCTCTCCGACGCGGATAATTTTTACAGGGGCTTTTCCGGTCATGTCAACCGTTACTGAAAAGGGGTTGTCCTTGACGTGGATTGCTTTGACAACGGGGGGTGCGGCCATGGTCGTTGCAGCCTGAATGAATACACAGAAAAATATGGTCCAGGCCGATGATAAAACCTTCAGGTATGTGGGGATTAATTCTCTCATGATATATTAATATCCAAAAGGGTTCATGGTTGGAGAACTAAAAAAGCAAGTAATATGCCATACCTATAATTGTGTATCATATCAGATTGAATGTCCTTTAAAAAGCATGTTCGGCAAATAAGATCACAAAGAGGACTGGACAAGGGCGTGGGGATTTCCGGCGGCAGGTGTCAAAAAACCGGCATCTCATCTTCCGGTTCGATATTCATTTTTTTTATTTTTTCAACCAGGGTCGTCCGGTTCATTTTCAACATTTCGGCGGCCTTGGCTTTTACCCATCCGGTTTTATTCAAAGCGTGGGTAATTAAAGATTTTTGATACGATTCCACTGCCTCATTAAAACCGATGTTGTTTTGGAACACGCCGTCTACACAGATCGGGGTGGCATCTGTCCCGGCATCGGTCATACAACCCGGCAGATCAGCTATGCTGACGGTCTCCTCTTCCACAAGGACTGACAGTCGTTCCACCAGATTTTCCAGTTCCCTGATGTTTCCAGGCCATTCATAGGTCGCAAGTACCTGTTTTACCGAATCAGGAAATATCTTGGGCATGTATTCGGTATTGCGCCGTGCAAAACCGGACTGGAAATGCTCCACCAGAGGCATAATATCTTCAGGGCGTTCCCGCAGGGGCAGGATGTTGATGGGAATCACATTAAGGCGGTAATACAGGTCTTCTCTGAATTCGTTATTCTCTATGGCTGCGGTCAGGTTTTTGTTGGTGGCTGAAATTACCCTGATATCCACCGCTATGGTCTGGGAGCCGCCCACCCGCTCGAATCGTCTTTCCTGCAAAGCGCGTAAAAGTTTTACCTGGAGATCAGGGCTCATATCCCCGATTTCATCCAGAAAAATCGTACCTTTATCGGCAATTTCAAAACGCCCGATCCTTGCCCGGTGGGCACCGGTAAATGCGCCTCTCTCATGGCCGAACAGCTCACTTTCGAGAAGCTCGCTGGGAATAGCCCCGCAATTGATTACCACCATGGGGCCGTCTTTTCTTGCTGAGTTTTTATGGATGGCCCGGGCAATAAGCTCTTTGCCCGTACCGCTCTCTCCTGTGATAAGCACCGATGAATTAGAGCGTGCAACTTTGCGCACCCGGTCAAGCACGGCCATCAGTCCTTTACTCACGCCGGCAATGCCGCTGCGGTTAAAATTCGATATGTTCTTCGGCGGGGCGTTAACGGAACCTGTTGTTTTTTCGGCAGTTGCTTGGGCCATTGGGATTTAACTTACTTAAGGATTTTTTGGAGTTTGTCGGAAATGGCCTCTGCTGTAAACGGCTTGACCACGTAATTGGAGACACCGGCTTGTACGGCTTCTATGACGTTTTGTTTCTGTGCTTCTGCCGTGACCATCAGGAACGGTGCTGTTTTGTACTGGGTGCTTGCCCGCACTTTTTTGAGCAGTTCAAGGCCCGTCATCTTGGGCATGTTCCAGTCGGAAATAATCAGATCAATCTCCTGGCTTTCAAGGACGTCCCACGCCGTTGTACCGTCATCGGCCTCCACCAGATTTTTAAAACCAAGCTGTTTTAAAATGTTTTTCAGAATACGGCGCATGGTCGCAAAATCGTCAACTATCAAAATCTTGATGGATGTGTCCATTGCCACATTTTCCTCCTTAATTGGATTGAAACCCATCTGCTATCTATCAAAACACACCTCAATTGTAAATTCTCCACCATCGGCTTGGAAAGGAATCGCTATTTTAGGGCCATTTCCATAGTGCCTGATGGTGTGTCTTCTCCCGGTGATCACTGATGGTATGGCAGCCTTGAACACCTTGCCCATTTCATCAAGTTCCCGCCGGGCCTGTCCGGAAATCATATTTGTCAATTCCCCAACGGCATCGGCGATATCATCGTTGAGCCCGTCTATTTTTTCTCCGAACATGTTGGAAACGACCGTTAAAATACATTTTTCTTCAAAGGTGACGGCGATGGTTCCTTGGGCGACGCCGGTCAGTCCCATGACACCGGTCACATCTCCCACGGCGATATTATCTTTTTTTAAATAGGGTTTTCCCGCCGTAACCGTAACAAAAGCCATTGTTTCCAGTACGTTAATGGTCGCATCAATGAATGGGTTTATCAGTGTGACATCCAAGGAACAACACCTCCGGGCGGTTTAAATCTTACCTCATATACTGCCGAAGTAACTAATCAGAGCCTTCAATATTATACAAAACCAGCGTTTTCAGATGGGTATACGTATCTACGTCCATGGACTCGAACTCTACACCGAATCCGGAATCCGTGTGTCTGACGATTCGTCCCTGAATTTCCAGTTTAAGATCGTCTATTCCTCCGGACAGATAAACATTCACCCGGCACGCCGTATCCAAGGAAGGCCGCTTGTCTGTTTTGACAAACACGCCTCTCTGACTCAAATCCTTTGAATGGGCCGCAAACTGTACGTTTTGTCCGGACTCATCAATCATATGGATTTCGATTTTGGTTGTAAAAATTACCCTGGAATATTTTCGCCTGTCGTCTTTGTCTGAAATGCTCAATGCAATTTCACTCCACGCTGAAAGATATAAAATGTTATACTTAATAATTTCTAGGGTAGATTAGCATATTTCATTTTCAGGCTCAAGCCATTAAGGCCCGCAGATTAAATAAGTTGGGCAGAAATAACGCCGAATTTTGGTTCATCTACAAGGCGCATTAGGTGTCGAATAGCAGGCCTACTGGGTCTTTAATGCAACGAAGGAGATGGGCCAAAAGGCAAACTATTTCGTTCAAGTTATTTGATTTGCGGTCCTAAAAGTCATCCGGCAGGTCCTGATCCGCCACCCGCAGAAAAACATCCACCACTTCAGGGTCAAACTGAGTGCCTGAATTTTTAATTATAATGCCGATAACGACATTCTTATCTATTTTTTTTCGGTAGGCCCTGTCCGAGGCCATGGCGTCATAACTGTCGGCAACCGATAATATCCTTGCAAGTTTAGGAATTTGTCCGCCTTTAAGCCCGTCGGGATATCCCGTGCCGTCAAAACGTTCGTGGTGATGCCGGATAATTTGCGCTTCTCTACCCCACAGACCCAGTTTGCTTATAATCTCAGCGCCGATGGCAGGATGCTCTTTTATTTTTTCGTATTCATCTTCAGTAAGGCGGCCGGGTTTTAAAAGGATATCATCCCTGATACCTATTTTACCGATATCATGAAGGCTGCCCGCCACATTGATTATGTCCAGTTCTTCTTCAGTACACCCCATTTCCTCGGCAATGATCTGGGCGAATCTGGCCACTCTGGCTGAGTGCTTGCGGGTATAAAGATCCCGAACCTCAAGGGCCGTAACAAAGGCAAACAGGGTGGAAAACAGATTTTCATATATATTCTCATATAAAGCGATATTTTCAATTCCCGAGGCGGCTTTCTGGGTAATAAAGCTTAAATAGTAAATATCCTGTTCCCCAAAAAAACGCGGCTCTTGGAAAATATAAGCCGAAACAACACCGAAAATCTTATCCCGGATTTTCAATGGTGCAACCATAAAGGAGTGTACCTGCCCTTCCATTGAGGGGATTCCCACCGCATCTGCGATGAGACAAGGCGTGTGATTGCTTCCCAGCGACTCTATGATAAATGTTTTTTCCTGTTCAGGAATATCTATGGAATAGGATGCCGGGTATTTTTTGTTTTTCGCATCGGCTTTGTCCACAAGGACCAGGGAACTGTCCTGTTCTGAATACACATGAAAAAAGACCAGGTCCGCCTTGAGTTCTTCGACGCCTAATCGGACAACTTTGTTAAAAATTTCGTAACTGGAGTCAATGGCGGCAAAATCCTCCATGACCCGATTCAAGGTGTTGACTTCCTCCACTTTCTTGACCAGTTCGTTGTTGAGTTGGCGCAGCCGCTCCCGACGTTCCACCTCTTCCTTGAGGATCAAATTTTCAACAAAAAGTTCGCGTTCCCGCAATATTCTGCGAAGGGTCAACTCCATCTGCTCGAGGTTCACCGGCTTGATCAGGTAATCTACAACGCCGTTTTTCAGGGTCTGGATGGTATTTTCAAGGGACGGATACCCGGTCATCACCACAACAGGCAGCGTGCTGTCAATCTGGCGGATTTGTTCGGCAAGCTCTAGTCCGTCCATCACGGGCATATTGATATCGGTAAAAACGCAATCTATTTTTTCCCGGTTGACAATAGCCAGGGCGTTTTCCCCGTTTCCTGCAGTATAGATCCGGTAGCCCTTTCTTTCAAAAAATCCTTCGGTGACATCCAGAATACCGCTTTCATCATCCACCACTAGGATTTTAATACTGTCCTTATCCATCCATCTCAACCTGTTGTTAATCGGGATTTACCTAAAATTTACATGTATACGAAACATCATATTTTATCAACCAAAATCAAATTATCTAAAATTCCGGCGAAATTCACGTAAAGAGAATTTTATTTATGTTTTTTGCGTTGATTGAGAACAATATTCTTGACTTTGCATAAAGCAACGAATATTCTTTCAAAAAAATAAAACCTACATGATAAATTTAACATAAATTGAATATAATTGGTATGGATAAAACTGACCTGGAAATTCTTAAAATTTTACAGAAAAAAGCCAGAATCCCCAATGTTGAGGTTGCCAGAACCATTGGCATGGCCCCTTCCGCAGTGCTTGAGCGGATTAAAAAGTTGGAGGCAAAAAAGATCATCCAGGGCTATGAGGTGCGCCTGAACCCGGATATGTTCGGCAGTGCCATGACCGCCTTTGTCAGCATCCAGGTGACCCGCCCGTCCAAGATCCGGGAAACCGGCGAACAGCTGGCAACCATTGAACAGGTCCAGGAAGTTCATTATCTGGCAGGTGGAGACACCTTGATGATTAAAATAAAGACATCCGGCAACATGGCGCTGGAAGAACTGGTACAAACCCGGATCGCCGATGTGAGCAGCGTAAAGGCGACCAAAACATTTATTGCGCTTTCCACGTTTAAGGAAAGCGCCAAGATTAAACTGCCGGATGACGTTTAATTTGTGTTTGAGCGGAAAGGCACCCATCTGCGGCGTTGCAAAAAAAATGCATCTGGTCAACTTTTTACTCAAATACGTATTTTTCATTCAGTTGCTATTAATATAAAGGAATTATTATCATGCCCATGTCACCTGAATTCAAAGGAAGACTGTCAGCGGTGGTCCAGGATGCCGTCGCAGCCTTTGGCAGCCCTTTTCATATCTACGATGAAACCGGGATCATTCAAACATGCCAGGCCCTGAACAACGCATTTGCCCCCATTGACGGATTCAAGGAGTATTTTGCCGTAAAAGGATTGCCAAATCCTTCGGTGATGGCGCTTCTCAAAGCCCAGGGGTTTGGTTTTGACTGCTCTTCGGTGCCGGAAATAGAGCTGGCCCGTCAAGTAGGAAGCAATGCCGACGATATCATGTTCACCTCCAACAACACCACCCAGGAACAGCTGAAAGCCGCCATGGACAATGGCGGCAGTATTATAAACCTGGATGATATCTCCTTGATTGCAAAATTGCCAGCCATACCTGATCTGCTTTGTTTCAGATACAATCCCGGCGCGACACGCCAGGGGAACGACATTATCGGTAAACCTGAAGAAGCCAAATACGGCCTGACCCGGGACCAGATTTTCTCAGCCTATGAACAGGCCCTATCCCTTGGTGTCAAACGATTTGGCATTCATACCATGATGGCCTCCAATGAGCTTAATTTCCAATACATGATTGATACGGCGGACATGTTGCTGACGTTGGCTGAAGAGATAAGTCATGCTTTTAACATCCGGTTTGAATTTATTAATATCGGCGGTGGACTTGGCATTCCTTACACTCCGAATGCCAAACCATTCAATCTTGAAGGCATGGCCGAGGGCATCATTGCTTCCTTTGAGGCCTTTAAAGCGAAAAACGGCTGGGTCCCTAAATTATATATGGAGAGTGCCCGGTTTATCACCGGCCCCCAGGGCGTCCTTGTCACCTCTGTGATCAACCATAAAAATACCTATCGCAACTATGTGGGCGTGGATGCATCCATGTCGGCATTGATGCGCCCCGGGATGTATGGCGCGTATCACCATATCCACATCCATGGCAAGCCGGACTCCGCCCCCTTGAAGATAGTAGATGTCGTCGGGGCGTTGTGTGAGAATAATGACAAGTTTTCCATCCAAAGGCAGTTGCCCGAAACCCAGGAAGGCGACATCCTGATTATCCACGACACCGGGGCCCACGGACATGCCATGGGCTTTAATTACAACGGCCAGCTTCGTCCCAAGGAGCTTTTGCTTAAAACCGACGGCAGCATTGAATTGATCCGTCGGGCAGAGACCATGGATGACTATTTTGCCACATTAAATTTTGAGCCCCAAACCATCGTGCCGGGACATGATTGATGTGGCCCGGTGCGAAGGGCCGCAAATGTGTTTTGTTATTTCATCTGCGGTCCTAATGGAACGCGAAGCAACCAAGAGAAACAAAGGTCTTTATAACTGCCGTGTGGCGGCCTATCGACACCCAGACTCAATCCACAACAAAAGCTGAAAGATCCGGGTAGATTACACAATCGTTCTTGTAAACAAAATCTTGCCGGGGCAGGTCGTTGCGCCCCGGTCCTTTGTATAGTTTAAGGCTGATGACCAAAATAAAAATAATTGATTATCAATCCAATTTATGGTTTGCTTTAGCCTGTACATGGGCCCAAAGATTTCGACTCTGGCATTGACCCGGCAGGAGAAATAGCATGGATTTACAACAAATCTGTCCTGATAAGCTACTCACCGCACAAGCAAGTGTAAAAAAAATTCGTAACGGTTCACGGGTATTCATCGGGACAGGATGCGGAGAACCCCAGCATCTGATTCGGACCATGGTCGAGAATCAGTCCCTTCAGGACATTGTTGTATATCAGATGCTGTCAACCACCTTGGCGGAATATCTTAATGACGACAATTTTTCGTCCCGGTTTTCCATTAAACTGTTTTTTATTTCCGTTCTGATGCGTAAATTTGCGTTTGAAGGAAAAATTGACTATATCCCGATTTATCTTTCCCAGATTCCAAAAGTTTTCCGGAACAATGAAATCGGCCTGGATGTTGCTCTGGTCCAGATCAGTCCCCCGGATGCCCATGGTTACTGTTCCCTCGGCATCTCCGTGGACATCACCCTTTCAGGCATGAAAAATGCCAAAGTCACCATTGCCCAGGTTAATCCCCAAATGCCCAGAACCTGGGGAGATTCTTTCGTGCACATCGACGATATCGATTATTTAGTGGAGTACGAAGAAGAGCTTCTGGAATCCCTGCCCAAGTCCAAAAACAAAACCGTGGTTGAGCGCATCGGCCATTATGTCAGCCAGTTGGTGGATGACGGCTCCACACTACAGATCGGATTCGGGCATCTGCCCCATGCCATCATGCCCTATCTGGCCGCCAAAAAGGACCTTGGTATCCATACCCAGGTCATCACGGACGGACTTCTGCCTTTATTTAAACAGAAGGTCATCACCAACCGCAAAAAAAATTATCTCCCCGACCGGGCTGTCGCTTCCCTTTGCATGGGGTCAAAGGAATTATATAAATATATAGCTGACAATCCCATGTTCCATTTCAGTTCCTCTGAATTTGTGAACGATCCCAATGTCATTGCTAAAAACGATAACCTGATCTCCATCAGCTCCGCCCTGGAGGTGGATCTGACAGGTCAGATATGCACGGACTCAAAAGGGTATCTGTTTTATTCAGGCATCGGTGACCAAGTGGATTTCATAAGGGGATCTGCCATGTCCAAAGGCGGCTTTTCCATTGTCATCATCCCGTCCACAGCCCAGAACGGCCAGGTTTCCCGCATTGTGACGCATTTAAGTGAAGGGGCCGGGGTTGCCACCACCCGGGGAGACATTGACATTGTGGTCACGGAATACGGTATTGCAGAAATCCGGCGAAAAAGCATTTTCCAGCGGGTTATGGAACTGGCTCAGATTGCCCATCCTAAATTCCGAAAGCAGCTCATTGAAGAGGCCAAACAGCGCCATTATATTTTCAGCGACCAACTGCCGCCCACAAACCAGGACCTGCTGTTTCTTGTTGCCTATAAATACAACATGCTTTTGCCCAACGGAAAACAGCTGGAAGTCAGGCCGCTTCAGCCTTCGGATGAATTTGAATCCAGAAATTTTTACTATTCTCTCCAGGAAGACTCCATCTATTTTCGGTTTTTTAACCGCCGCAAAGTGTTCTCAAGGCGTATGCTCCAGCAGATGTGGGCCCAGGTGGACTACAGCCGGAATATGACTCTTATTGCCCTTATGCAGCAGGGCAAACGCAAACAGATTGTGGCGGTGGCATCTTACGCAGAAGTGGACCCCAAGAATGCGGAAGTGGCATTTCTGGTTCAGGAAGAGCTGCATGGTCAGGGAATTGCCACTTTTTTGCTGAGCTGTCTTGAAAAAATTGCGCGCAAGAACAATTATTCGGGCTTCACTGCCCTTGTCCTGGCTGAAAACCGAAAAATGCTCAATGTGTTTAAAAATACCTATCCCCACGCAGAATTAGTACGGGGGGATAGTGGGGAAATTGAAGTAATCATGCCCTTTGAAGTCATTGGGAAATAAAATGCGGCTGATGATCAGCCATAGAATAAAGCAGACACACCCCTCGACAACCCAACCTAACTGCTACATTTTTTTATAAAAGAGTTTGTCTAAGGCACAATATCAAAAATAATCATTCCGCTTGATAAAAATACATATCACTGTCCCAAATCGAAAGCCGGGGGCTATTGATATATACCTCTTTTATCCAGGTTGATTTTTGGAATATTTTATTCTGATATTGTGCCTAACCTACGCAGGCCTTTCTACTTTCGTTGTGGGCTGAACCACGATGAAAGACCAGATCAGCCTATGGCTGTTTTATATGAAAGAACTGAACTAACCGGTTAGTTTCTTTCATGATTTGTTGTGGCCTAACCTCGGTGAAAGATCAGGTCGGCCATGGCCGTTATTGAGTGCCTAAGGGAAAACCCTTGTTTGAACGACAAGTCACCCAGATGCAACGCCGTAGATGGGCGACTTGTCGTTCACACGTTATTTATTTTTTGAGCTTAATTCAGGGAAGTCCCAGTAAAAAAACTCTTTTATGGGCGCTTCTTCAATCCTTTCGGTTCCCCTCCGGTCGGCTTCGGTATCTCTTAAATCAATACGACGAATTTTTCCGGAAATGGTTTTTGGCACTTTATCAACAAATTCAATGACTCTTGGAATTTTAAATTTGGCAAGAATGTTTATGGTGTGCTTGAACAAGGCCAGGGCCAGTTCCCTGCTGCCGGTTTCACCCGGGCTGAGAATGACATAGGCTTTGACCAGTTGGTACCTCTTGGGATCAGGGGTCCCCACAACCGCAGCCTCGTCCACGGCAGGGTGTTCTATCAGCGCACTCTCTACTTCAAAGGGGCCGATGCGGTAATCGCTTGATTTAATGACGTCATCGGCCCGACCCACAAACCACCAATACCCATCGGCATCAAAGGACGCCTTGTCT
>Ga0193965_1000658_pt1 | contig 10347 bp, 8 predicted proteins | sample FB_8_MG_FD_140330 | JGI IMG/M metagenome (GOLD analysis project Ga0193965, IMG submission 140330) | Microbial mat bacterial communities from the Broadkill River, Lewes, Delaware, United States - FB_8_MG | ecosystem: Environmental > Aquatic > Freshwater > River > Microbial mats | place: USA... | reverse complement strand
TCTCTAAAGCTAAAGACTCTTTTACTTTTTTTGGATGCAGAGATCCATCATTGACGCCATTCTTTAAATTTTGGATCTCCTCCAAAGTTTTAGTACTTAAAAGTTCAAAATATCGCCACATCAGTTCATCTGAAATACTAAGCACTTTTCCAAACATGTCATTTGCTTCATCTGTTACACCGATATAATTGCCTAAAGACTTACTCATCTTCTGCACACCATCAAGGCCTTCTAAAATAGGCATCATTAAAACAGCTTGTTGTTTTTTTATCTCATACGATTTTTGTAACTGTCTTCCCATCAAAAGATTAAACTTTTGATCCGTTCCACCTACTTCAATGTCACTTTTTAAATAAACACTATCATATCCCTGCAGTAATGGATACATAAATTCACTCACAGCGATAGGTGTATTTGACGCATAACGTTTAGAAAAATCATCACGCTCAAGCATTCTTGCAACTGTCAAGTTTGATGCTAGTTGCATCATTCCTGCAGTTCCTAATTCATCTAACCATTCATTATTATATACAATATCAGTTTTGTCTTCATCTAAAATTTTATAAGCCTGAGTAGTATAACTTGTAATGTTTTTAACAATATCTTCTTGCGTTAAAATTTTTCTTGTAGCACTTTTACCAGTTGGATCACCAATCATAGCTGTGAAACTACCTATTAAAAATTGAACTCTTGCTCCATATTTTTGAAAAGTAGCAAGTTTTTGTAAAAGAACAGTATGACCTAAATGTAAATCTGGTGCAGTTGGATCAAATCCAGCTTTTACAGTGTAAGTTTTTCCTTCATCAAAATATGCTTTTAATAGTTTTTCAATTCTCTCAAGATCAATAATCTCAGCACTACCTCTACTTATCTCTTTTAAAGCTTCTTCTAACATTTATATCTATCCTAATTTAATTTTTGTAAGCATCATCTGTTCGAATGAGATGTATAACTTTTATTTTTTGTTCTAGTTTCGTACGCAGTATATGAATATCAGATTCAATTGATTCAAAACCGATTTCACAGTACTTAATATAATCACTTTTTTCTTTACCCAGTTCAATAGAACTGATATCTATATTTAGTTTCACTAAATATGTTAAAAAGTTTGCCAAGGCACCCTTTTCGTTTTGCATAGATGCAATAAGATTGTAATGGTGTAAATTTTGTTTTTCCCATCTTACAAAAACCATTGGTTCTTTTTCATCTAATTTTTTTAATGCATGTTCACACATCTTATGATGAACATGTACTTTTCCTTTATCAATAAAACCCATTACCTCATCACCAAATTTTGGATGACAACAATAGTCAAATACCACATCACTTATAGAGGTTACACTAAAAATCTCTAAACCTGAAATAATTGTCGGCTTTAGTTTAAATCTATGTCTAGATAAAAATCTTTTGAACCTACTGTTTGAAGCTATATCTTGAGTATATTGATGAATAATGTTTTTAAAATGCTCTATATCAAATGCGATATTAGCTTGTGAGTCACACTTTCTAATCTCTAGCCACTCTTCAACTCTAGATATATTCAAACTCATCGCAGTTGCTACAATATTTATACCTATTTTTATATTTATATCTCGTAATCTAGAGTTACAATTAATTCTCATATTTGTTGTAGCACGTGAAGTTTTTACTGCATCTATCCATGAACAACGAGTGATAATATCATCAGCCATAATAATCTTAACTATATCACCATTTTTAAGTTCACTCAACAACGAAACTTTCTCTTTATTTATTAAACATGCATATGCCTTATTTCCAACTTCACTATGAACTGCATAAGCAAAATCAAGTGCTACAGCACCACGAGGAAGAGTAAAAGGATCTCCTGTTGGAGAGAAAACTGAAATATCTTCAGAATACAAATCATTTTTGATAAGTTCATAAAAATCTTCAACAGATTCATTTTGATATTGTAAATTGTTTAACCAATCTAACTTGATATTATTACCACCACTTTTATATTTCCAGTGTGCGGCAACTCCAAGTTCAGCAGTTTTATGCATATCATATGTTCGTATTTGAACTTCTAAAATAGCAGTGTTATAAAAAACTGTAGTATGAATTGTTTGATAACCATTATCTTTCGCAACTGCTATATAATCTTTAAAACGTGAAGAGAGTGGTTGAAAATGCAGATGAATAAGCCCTAAAATATTGTAACAGCGAACTGGATCATGTGTTAAAATTCTAATAGCTAAAAGATCAAGTATCTCATCAATACCAACACCCTTTCTTTGCATTTTTAAATAAATTGAATAGCGGTGTTTTACGCGTGATAATATCTCAAAATCATCTTCACAAAAACCATTTTTTAAAAGTAAACTAGCTATCGCATTTTTAAACTCAACTAACTTCATCTCAATAGCATGGTAGTTAGTATCTAAATAATTATCAATATGATGTTTTTCCTCTTTAAAAAGGTAAGAAAAACTCAAATCTTCCAATATATTTTTTAAAAAGGAGATCCCTAGTCTATGTGCGACAGGAGCATAAACAACTAAAGTCTCTTCAGCTATTCTTAATTGTTTGTGTTGTTCTAGTGCATCTAAAGTAAGCATATTATGCAACCTGTCACATAATTTGACAACTAAAACTCTTACATCTTCAATACTAGCTATAAGCATTTTTCTAAATGAAAGAGCAGAGACCACTAGTTTTTCATTTGAACTAGAAGGGATTAGTTCAGCATCTCTGATAGTATCAATTTTTGTCAGACCCTCTACTAAGTGTGCTACATCTTTTCCAAACATCTCATCTATATCTTCTATACTTGTTGGTGTATCTTCTACAACATCATGAAGCAATGCAGCAATAGCCATTGACTCATCATTTGTTATTGAAGATACTATACTAGCGACTAAAATAGGATGAATAATATATGGTTCACCACTTTTTCTAAATTGATGTTTATGAGCATCAATCGAGTATTTAAGTGCTTTTTCTAGAGCAGGAGTATGGGTTATTTGTGAAAAAAGGTAGGAGGATGCTGAGTCAACATCATGAAGATGTTTGACTTTTTCTATATCAACTTGACTCAGCGACAAGGTATTACTTTACTATGTCTGAAAAACCTTTAATTACAACAAGGCCCTCAGCAATTTCCATTAAAGCCAAATCTGCTGGCTTCATACTTTTTGGATCGATATTTAATTTACTAGTCGCACCATTTGCAATTTCATCACATCTTTTTGATACTGCGATTGCTAATTGATAACGATCCAATAGTGGATTATCATCTAATACTTTTGCTGTTAATTCTTCAACTTTCATTTTATTCCTTTGTTTTGTAAAATTTATCTAACTATTGAACATTTACTCATATTGCCATTGAGTATATCTAAAAGATTCCCTTTTGTAGACATATCACATACAATAATTGGTAATTTGTTATCTTTTGCTAAAGCTATAGATGTGTCATCCATAACTTTAATATGATCAGTAAGTGCTTGCTCATACGTTAATTCATCTAACTTAACCGCATCACTATATTTAGCAGGGTCTTTATCATAAACACCATCTACTTTAGTAGCTTTAATAATCACTTCTGCACCAATTTCAACTGCTCTTAAAGTAGCTGCAGTATCGGTAGTAAAGAAAGGATTACCAGTTCCTGCTGCGAAAATAACAACACGACCTTTTTCTAAATGACGACAAGCTTTACGGTTAATGTAAGGTTCAGCTATCTGTTCCATTTTTATAGCTGTTTGCATACGAACTTCAAGTCCAGCATGCTCACAAGCTTCCTGCATAGCGACACCATTAATTACAGTCGCTAGCATCCCCATATAATCGCCGGAAGTTCTTTTTATTATTCCATCTTGAGCAGCTGTAACACCACGAATAATATTACCCCCACCAATAACTATTCCAACCTCTATTCCAGCTTCAACTAAAGACTTAATCTCTTGAGAAATATAGTTTAGAATTTTAGTGTCAATACCATGACCTGCCTCACCAGCAAGAGCTTCACCTGAAAACTTAACCAATACACGTTTATGAGCCATAGAAACACCTTTATATTTGTAAAATCCGCGAATTATACTGTGAAATCACTTTAAAAATGCTTTGAAAAATATATATCTTTACTATTTGCCAAATATAAGTATCGACTCACTATAATACCGAGATAAAAATTATGACGAAAGTGATTAAATGTCTTGGATAAACTTTTTTGAAAACAAAACAGAACAACACCATTCTTTTGGAAGAGGTACAAATGCTGATATCTCCCCAGATGAGGAGCTTTTGTTCAATGAATCTTCTATAGCATTTGAAGAAAAAAGAATCTTAGACGCTTATGAAAATTTTTTAAACTCTTTGCAAAACTTTACAAATTCTCTTATAAATAACAATATCATTATCTTTAGAGATGAAAATAAGTTAAATTTTGAACTTTTTCAAGGAACTGCAAAAATAATTGGGACAATAACAGAAGAAAATTTTTATGCAGAAGTTATTTTAGTTAAGAAAGAAGATGCAAGTGTCGCATTAAAAAGATATATTTTAGAACGTAATTACCAGCTTACTTATGCTTACTATTTTACAGATGCTGAATATATAAAATTAAAAGTTTTTCACAACAATGTTACCATGAGCCCTCAAAAAGTTTTTTTCCCAATTAGGGAGCTTGCCTTAAATGCAGACTTTGACAAAGAGCATATTGCTAGTGAATTTAAAAACTTAGTTCTTAGAGATATCGACCATATCAAACAAATTGATCCAAAAGAATTAAAAATTAAATTCAAATTTTTAAAATCATGGATTGAAGATTTGGAAGCAAAAGTAACTACGTTACCATCGAATGACTCAACCGGTATGCAAGCATTTCTATATTTAAATCTCTTCTTTAAAATTGATTATTTACTCGTTCCAAAATATACAATTTACCAGAAAATGAGTAAAAAAATACAAGAATATTTTTCTGATGAAAACTCTACTATAGAAGCGAAAAATGAAGAGCTACAAAGATATATTATAAAATTAAAAGAGATAAGTTTTGAAGAGTTTTCAAGTAACTTTTATGAAGCAAAATACACTTTTAATCCAACAGAGAAAACATCTTTTGAAGATGTGGTAAATTTTATCAATGAATCTCTCATAAAAATTAGATGGTATAAAAACAATCGTTATAATCAGATTATACCAACTATATATACCTATATTGCTTTTTATTCTCTTTACAATTATGGACTAAACCAAGTCCAAAGAAAACTTTTGCATTTACTAATCAGAATTCAAAATACAAAATTCTTCAAAGAGTTTGATTATAAAAGTTATTATAATGAAGAGGATGAAAGTTTTTCAAAAAGAGCTATTATTTCAGAGATAGAAAATATAATTGAGCCTCATCAGGGTCGTTTTAAACTTTTAAAACCTTTTGGAGGTGAACTAAATTTTAGTTCTATGAATGAGTTTAGTAATAGCTTTTATACACAACTAAAACACCTTGATTTTGAGGAAATATAGATGAACACTCAAAATATACTAGAAACATACGTAGATAATATTATTCAAATCATGACGCCATATGGTACTGGTAGTGGATTTATTATAGATGATTTAATAGTTACTAACTCCCATGTTGTCAGTGGACTCAAAGAGGTTGTTATTAGTTCTAAAAAAGTAAAAAGAGAGATAGCCGAAGTTATCTATGATGATCCAAATTACGATCTTGCATTTATCAAATTTACTTTTGAACTTCCAAAAACATCTCTTAAACTTTCAACTATTACAGTAGAAGATGGTGACACTACCATTGCAATTGGACACCCTTATGGACTCAACTACACAGCAACAGAGGGGATAGTCTCTCGAGCATCAAGACTACAAGGAGATTTAGAATATATCCAAATCGACGCCGCTATAAATCCTGGAAATAGTGGTGGTCCTTTACTTAATACAAATGGTGATGTGATTGGTGTGAACACTTTTATAATACAAAATTCAAATAATTTAGGATTTGCACTTCCTCATTTTTACGTGCAAGAAGCACTTAAAAATTTCAAAGAGTTGGCTCAAGAAAATATCATAAAATGTCCATCATGTAAAAACCTTATTTGTGAATATACTATTAAAAATGACTATTGTCCTGAATGCGGGGTTAAACTTGAAGTTGCAAGACAAAGACGAAAAGGTTATAATCCTACAGGTTCGACAAAACTATTAGAAGAGATTTTAAGTTCATTAGATGTAAATGTAACCTTAGCAAGACGAAGTCAAGCATCTTGGAGAATTGATGAAGGAAGTGCAAGAATTGATGTTAATTACTATGAAAATGGAATAATTATTGGAGACTCTAAACTGTGCGCAATTCCTAGTAAAAATATAGACGCCATCTATAATTACTTACTTGAAGAGAATTCAAAACTCTCATATTTACAATTTTCAATCAATGAAAACAGCATCTATCTCTCTTATCTAACTGTTGATTCCTCTTTAACTGAAAAAGAAGGAAAAATAGCATTTGAGAGGCTATTTAAGTATGCAAATAAATATGATGATATTTTGATAAATAAATATGGTGCAATAAAACAAAAACGAGACGAAGAGGATTAATATATGTCAAAATTTTTACAATTTAAAGTTGATTTAGATACTTTTATAAAGGACTTAAATCTAAGACTGGAAACTAATAACAAAAAAATAGAAGAGCTTTTAGAGATTAAAGATAAATGCTATGCAAACTTTGTTAAACCATTGCAAATGATGGATGAATATTTAGGGCAATTTTTCACCCCTTTATCACATTTAAATTCTGTTTGCAACACTGAACAAACACAAGAAGTTTATGCACAAAGTTTACCAATAATCACAGATTATTCGACTAAAATTTCTCAAAATATTGATATATATAAAGCCTATAAAAAGATTCAAGAAAAAGAGTCCAGTGAGCTAAACTATGAGCAAAAGAGAGTTTTAGAGCTTAATATTTTACATTTTGAACTAAGTGGTGCACATCTGGATAAAAAAACAAAAGAGAGGCTCCAAGAAATCAACATTAAAAAAAGCGAACTATCAAATGATTTTTCACAAAACTTACTCAATGCTACAAATGAGTATGAGTATATTATAGAAGATGAAAAAGATATAGAAGGCTTACCTCAAAGTGATATTGAGACAGCAAAGTTTGAAGATGACAATGGCGTCATAAAGTACAAATTCACTTTACAAATGCCTTCATACATAGCGTATATGACATATGGTAAAAATCGAAAAATTAGAGAGACATTATATAAAGCTTATGTCACAAGATGCCCTCAAAATGCAATTATTATAGATGAGCTTTTAGCTTTAAGAAATGAGATGAGTAATCTACTTGGTTTTAAAAATTATGCCGAATATTCACTAGCATCTAAAATGGCAAATGATGAAAAAACAGTGTTAAAGTTTTTAAATGATTTAGTAGACAACTCTCAGGCACAAGCCAAAATAGAGATAGACGAGTTGCAATCTATTGCAAAAGAGCCAATTCAAAGTTTTGATAGCGCTTACTATGCAGAGCTTTTAAAAAAAGAAAAATATGAATTAGATGAAGAATTATATCGCCCTTATTTTGAACAAAAAAATGTAATAAATGGAATGTTTGACTTTTTACATAAGCTCTTTGGTATAAGATTTGAAAAAAATGATGAAGCATTATGGGATGAAAAAGCTATATCTTATGATCTCTATTTAGATGATAAGTTAGTATCGCGTCTATATACTGACCTAGAGGCTAGAAAAGGAAAAAGTGGTGGTGCTTGGATGCATAACTGGCAAGCTCATTGTAGTGATGAAGAGGGAAATGAACAACTAGCATCAGCATTTATAGTGTGCAACTTTCCATCTTCTAGTGAGAACAACCCCTCTTTACTCAGACATGATGATGTAGTGACCTTATTTCATGAAATGGGGCATGCAATTCATCATATGCTTAGTAGTGTAAATGAAAATGAAGTAAGTGGTGTAAATGGCGTCGAATGGGATGCAGTAGAATTTCCTTCACAATTTTTAGAAAACTTTGCGTATGAGCCTGAAGTTTTAAAACTGTTTGCTAAACATTATAAAACGCAAGAGACTATACCTGATGAGATGATAGAAAAATTAGTCAAAAGTAAGAATTTTTTATCTGCATCAGGGATGTTAAGACAATTGGAGTTCTCAATCTTTGATTTTATGCTCCACTCTAAACTTTATAAAGGTGATAAAGTGCAGAATCTTTTAGATAGTATTAGAAAAAAAACAGCACTAATACAGACACCTTCATATAACAAGTTCCAAAATGGATTTTCACACATCTTTTCAGGTGGCTATGCAGCAGGTTATTACAGTTATAAATGGGCTGAGATACTCAGTGCTGATGCTTTTTTTAGCGTAATAGATGAGGGTATATTTGAATCACCAACAGCTAAAAAATATTTAGATATAGTATTAAAATCTGGTGGAGCGAAAAGTATGTCAGAACTTTTTTATGAACTTCAAGAAAGAGATCCAAATCCTACTAGCCTTTTAAGACTCAATGGCATTCACTAGTGAAGATTATTTTATCTCTTATATTATTAACAACAATTATATATGGAGATAAAATATTGAAAATAGCATCATATAATGTCGAAAACTTATTTGATTTACAGAAAAGTGGTTACGAATACGAAGAGTATATACCAAATACACAAGCAAACTGGAATGCCAAGACCCATAAAATTAAATTACAAAATATCTCAAAAGTAATTTATGAAATTAACGCTGATATAATAGGTCTTCAAGAAATAGAATCTCTTGAAGCTCTTAAACAGCTTAGATATACACTCAAAGCTAAAGGCTTATATTATCCTTATTATAAAATAGCCAATAGAAAAAACACCACTATTAAAGTTGCTGTTTTGAGTAAAATTCCTTTTGTTTATGCAAGAGAATTAATGGTTACATCATCCTATAAATATAGAAATATACTAGAACTAAAATTTCTTGTTGAAAATAAAGAACTGTACCTATTTGTAAACCATTGGAAAGCAAAATCAGGTTCTGAATCTCAACGAATTATATCAGCAAAAACACTTAGAAAAAGAGTATCAGAGATTGGTTATGAAAAAAATATAGTTCTCTTAGGTGACTTTAATTCAGACTATGAAGAATATAAAAAATTTAAAAGAAAAAGAAAACATAATGATACAGGTGGAAGAACAGGTATTAATGATATTTTAAAAACAAAAAAACAAAAAAATATAGCCTCTTTGACAAAACTAACTGAAAAAAATTTTTATAATCTTTGGTATGATGAAGATGAATCCAATAGATGGACATATATTTATAGAGGTGAAAAGGAAGCTCTAGATAATATACTTATTTCTCAACCATTACTGCAAAAAACAGATATATACTATAAAAGATCCTCTATACACTCATATAAGCCTCAATATCTTCTTAAAGGCAAAAAAATCAATAGGTGGCAGACAAGCAGAAAAAAACCGTATAGGCATAAAGGAAAAGGTTATTCAGACCATCTAGCAGTTATATCAGAGTTTGTTGTGAAGGGAGACACCAATTAATCTCTTTTATACTTTTTAACCTCAAATATTCATTAGTTTTAGAAAAAGGTTTTGAACCGAAGAAACCTCTATAGGCTGATAATGGCGATGGATGTACAGACTTTATTATATAATGTTTAGACTCATCGATTAGTAAAGCTTTTTTTTGCGAAGGAGAGCCCCATAAGATAAACACAATATTTTCAAACTCTTCAGACAATTTTTTTATAATGGCATCAGAAAAATTTTCCCAACCAACATTTTTATGAGAATTAGCATTTGCCTTAATGACAGTAAAAACACTATTGATTAATAGTACACCCTGTTTAGCCCAAAGTGTTAGGTCTCCATTTATAGGTTTAGAACAACCTATATCATCTGTAAGTTCTTTAAATATATTATTTAAAGATGGTGGGATTTTGGATTCTTTAGAAACAGAAAAAGCCAAGCCATTAGCCTGATTTAAACCATGATATGGGTCTTGACCAATAATCACGACTTTAACTTCATTTGGGTGTAGTAAATTAAAAGCTCTAAATATATCTTCGTATTTTGGAAAAATAGTTTTAGTTTTATATTCAGTATCAACAAAATTCTGTAATTTTATAAAGTATTCAGAGTTTAACTCCTCAGATAAGAAGTCAGACCATTCTATATTTAAATGCATATTCAACCTAAAAAAAATATTGTAATTATATCAAAAGAGTAAAGTTAAAAATAAGAGGGTGTAGTGAATAAAGATAAGAACAACCTAACTAGGCAGCGACCTACGTTTCCAATCCTGAAAGGACAAGTATTATCAGCGATGAGGGGCTTAGCT
>Ga0193965_1000657_pt1 | contig 10364 bp, 14 predicted proteins | sample FB_8_MG_FD_140330 | JGI IMG/M metagenome (GOLD analysis project Ga0193965, IMG submission 140330) | Microbial mat bacterial communities from the Broadkill River, Lewes, Delaware, United States - FB_8_MG | ecosystem: Environmental > Aquatic > Freshwater > River > Microbial mats | place: USA... | reverse complement strand
TGGTCAGGAACTATGACCACCTTATCATCATTAACAAGTTTAATATGTGAACCTCTTTGAGACTTCTTTTCAAACCCGTTAGCCTTTAAAATCTTAAGGACTTCTTTTGCGTCCATAGGCTTAACCTCCTTTTCTAATACACATTATACACACTAATTACTTAATTTTTAATAAAAAAATGTGTATAGTGTGTAATAATTAAACACTCCTAACACCTCTACTCTCATAAACACTTTCTTCTTTAGGTTCATACGATACAGTACGAGCTAGAGTGTTTATGATGGCGGCACAACCATCTATCTTTCGATTTTGGTTTGTCTTATCTGGTTTTACATTGCCAGCTGCATCTCCGAGCACACTAAGATTTGACACCATCCACTTTGTAACTGGATTACCATCATGAGCAAGTGATCCGTTTTTGATGTAGTCTCTAAAGTTAAAGGTTGGTTCACTTATAGTTAAATAACCTTGGCGAATTTGAATACACTCTTCAAAAGCACTTTCATCTTCTATGTTCTTAATAAGCGTAGCTGCTTTGTATGGATCATAACAAATCTCATTTATAGCACCACTTGCTATCTCTTTTAGTATGTCTTTTTGAATGTAATCATAATTAATTGAGCCACCTGGTGTTGCTGTAATATGACCTTCTAATATCCACTTAGTAAGCGGTGCTCTTAGTTCAGCTTCACGCTCACGCACATTGTCTTTTGGAATGTAATAGTGTTGAGTAGTATAAAACTTTTTGTTTGGCAGCATATAGAGTTTAGCTAAAGCCGTAAAGTCATCATTACGAGACAAATCCACACCTAAAAAAACTGCAATCGCTTTGCTTAGGTCCACTTCATCAACTTTAGCAGCTTCCCAGTCTTCATATTTTACAAAGTGCTCTGCAGCATTAACCCATTTGTTTAAGTCTTTTACTAAAAAGTTATTACGAGATTCTGTTCTCTCTTTTGCTTGTTTTGCTTGTTTACGCATATAATCCCATGACTTTGACACACCAAGATTAGGATTTGCTTTGTACCAAACATTTTCATCAAAAGGATCATCACCTTCATCAAGTTCACATATAAATGCGAAGTAACTATCATCTTCAATAATTCCATCCATAACCTTTTTTGCATACTCATATTCTTGATAACCAGTACTAGCTGTGTCAAATCCTGAAGTAGTTATATCAACCATCATAGGTTGAAGCCTAGCACCTTGAGAAGACTCTATAACTTCTCTCATCTCACGGCTTGCATGTGCATGTGTTTCATCACCTATTCCAAGACCAACATTTAAACCATCTTCAGTTTTGCTGTCACGTCCTAAAGGTTTTATTGTTGTACCGGTTGGATTGATGTTGATTGTAGTATACGATATGTTTGATTTTTTAGATAGTTCTTTGTTTGACTCAACCATCTTTTTACAGCCGTTCCAAACAATCTTAGCCTGTTCTTTTTTTGTGGCATAAGATACTATCTGGTTTCCCTTTTCAAAAGTAAGTACACTTTCAGCTACACCAACACCAGAAGCAAGGATTGATTTACCATTTTTACGAGGTATAAACCAGAACGCTGAATTAAAACGTCTTATCCATTGTTCTTTGTCATTTTTTCTAAGTGGCTTACCATCTTTATCAAGTCTCTTCTTTTGCCATCCAAAACAGATAATAAGGGCTTTTTTTTGCCACTCTTCGAGTTTTATTAGTTGACCAGCCCACTCACCTTCAAAGTGTTTTAGTTTTTCTATGATAACAACATACGCATGACCTAGCTTTTTGTTAAAGCGGATATCATCACGCAGACCAGCCTTGACAGCTGCTAAGTCATTTTTGTGGCGTTCAAATGTTTTTTCATAGTAAGGCAGTATACGGTTGTTTGCTTTTTTCGTTTCAGACATCGACATCACACTCCCCCAATTCATCTACAATATCAAATAAACTTGCCTCTTCCGTGTCGGACTTTGGATTTAATTTCATTCTTTTTCTAGATGCAAGTGACAGCCCAAGCTGCCCGGCGATTTTAATAAATGCTGACTCATACATCTTTGCAAGATTTTCACGAGGTGATATATATTCAGTGCCTTTTGAGCTAGTAGCTATAGAATCATTATCAAGTAGTTCATATTGAACATCTACCCACTTTTGATAATTCAATGCAAATGCTATAACTAGAGGTTCGTCTAGGACTGAGTAGTTGTCACCAAGCTCTAGCTTGATCTCTTCTATTTTCCTAAGACCTGTTTTATTGAGAATTGGTTTACGAGAATTTATAAGAGCCTTATCTTTAACTACAGCTACATGGTTTTTTTTAATCCACTCATCACCATTTTTCTTATCTTTTCTTCTCCTGGCTTGGATAGTTCCATGAGTCGTTCCATTTTCTTCAGCAATCAAGCGTTCAGACTTTGGAGTCTCTTCATATTCTGATCTTATAAATTCCCAATCTATGCCTTTTGCCATAATTAATCCTTTCGCTTAAGGTTCAGGCTTTCGCTGGCGAAACTTAAAAAATCAAGTGTTTTTATACAAAAATAGCCACCCCATGAAAAACACATTTTGTAAAAAGAAGATAGAAGAGGCGATGTATGGTCGGTTAAGGTTGTAGGAATCATACCCGCCCCCCATATGTTTTTTTATCTTCAGCAGTTTTTCGGTTGTGACATGGATGGCAAAGTGGTTGAAGATTTTCACGTTTTAATCTTGCTTCCCATTCAACTTCTATTGGTGTGATGTGATCTACTACATCAGCTGGTACTGTCATTTCAAGTCTTGCACATTGACAGCAAAGTCCAGCGTGTTCGGACATAACAATGCTTCTTATATTTTTCCATTCTTTGGAGTGGTAGAACTTATCATGCTCTTGGTTTCTGCCATGCTGATTATATGATTTGTTCTTTTGCTTCTTAATGTCACGCTTATGAGCTGAACAATATCTCTCACTCATTGGTATAAGTTCATTACATCCAACTTGATTACATATCTTCTTAGGCATAACTCATCTCCATCTGCCCTATTCCAAAAAATAGCCAGTTCACATTCACTTTACGTCTGATTGCAAACATAGTTAGTTCATCATATGGAATATAATTTCTAGTTTTCTGGACTGATAAAGCTTTAGCTTCTACACCAAGTTCATAGGCTACATTCTTATCAAATACTTTTTTATCTTTATACTCATGACAAATCACATCTTTAATGCGTTCTATTACGTCTTCTGTTTTAACCATATTGTTTTGTTCTGCCATTATGAAACCTTTGATAGTTGATTTATATATTTGAGTTCTTGCTTCTCATAAAGTTCTACAAGTAGACTTGGTTTAATAGTTCCAAGTGATTTACCTTCCACATCTTTTAGCTCATAGGTAGTTGAATTATATTCACCTTCATACCATTCATCACCACTTTGTACTCTCAAGTAAGTTGGTAAATATGGTTGATACAATTCACCTTCTAAAAACTTTTTAATTCCAACTGGTTTATTTACAACTGGATCATGTAAGTACTTCATAGCTGCTAACTTCAATAAGTCTACATTTACACCACATGCAGTAAAAGCCAGATATGCGTCTGGCTTCTTACCAGGATATCTTGTATTTCTGCTATAAACAAAAAATAAATCTCCATACTCTTTATCAAATAAAAATCCAGATGATGTATTATTATTATTAATGTTATTAAGAGCTTTGTCCCGTGGCTGTCCCTCACTTATTTCAGCGTTCCCTATATTATGGGGATTACTGCTGTCCCTTTTGTCCTCATAGTGTCCCATTGATTTTTTTACGTGCTTATTGTGCTGGTTGTTTTTAAGTACCCAGTGAGATAGAAATAAATCTATTTCATGGTTAAACTCTTCTTGCCATCTTTGAACCGTAGACTTCCCTACTTCCCAGCTCTGAGCATAAAAGCGTAATGAATTATGTTCACCATGCTCCATATCATCCCAGTACTCTAAAAAGGCTCTAGCCTTCTTTCTACTGCTTGCTTTGAGTTCTTGGACATAATCAGTTGGATATGTTTTGTAATTCATTCTCATAAGATTTCCACCTCTATATTGTCACTATCTTCACTAAGTGAAATTGCTTTAGGTATCGGTGGTCGTGTCGTTGGATTAACTTTATCCCCACCAAAAGGTAATGGATTAGAATCGTATACCGTTTCTTCCACAGCATAGCTTTGAAACTCTAATATCTTAGTATCTAAGTGGAGTGTTACAGGCTCATGCTTAACATCTTGACGATTCTTTTTAACCTCAAGCTTACGTCTTAGATCTGATTCACCATCCATAAAACTTATCAACAACTTCATATCAGCTTCATAGTCACTCATACCAGAACCATAACCACTCATAGTTCCATTACGCTGATCGTCTTTACTAAGTTGAGTTATCATACATATCACCAGGTCTAACTCTTGACACAAAGAAGCAAGTATTGCATCTACCTCTGCTATCTTCTCAGCAGATGAATAACCCTTATAATGGTTGTTTGTGATCTTCATCTTAGAATCTATAACTACAAAGCGTATATTGTGAAGTCTGTGCATTCTCTTTATCATACGAGCCGTATCAATGATGTCAGTACCCTTCATCATCTTCGTATCTGTTATGAAGTAGTTTTTGCGATTAAACGTAGTGTTTGTAAGCTGTCTTACTATCTTCCACTTTGGCATCTCATAACTAAAGAAGAGTGTCTTATGTTTATCTGCTACATTTTTTAGTATCTGCTTTGTAAGGATAGTTTTACCAACATTGCTATCACCACCTATATGAATTAGTTGTGCAGCTTCTATACCGCCTCTAAGCATATTATCAACACCACCGATACCTGTCTTTATAAGAGGTGGTAGAGTCATATGTTTAAACTCTTCATCGGCTGCTTCCATATCCATAGGCATCTCTACATCAGAGTTACTGTCTATATCTTGTAAGTGCTTTTCTATAGCTGCTACGATTTCATCATTTGTGCCGTTATCTTCAACAGCTATTCTTTTAATGGCAGTAGTTAAGCTAAGATGTCTTCTAATACGTGATTTATCTATAATCTCATTTTCATAAGGTTTTATATTAGATGCAGGGTTTGCGAGCATAACCTCTATCATAACCTGCTCATCAAATATATTTTTGCTGTCTTTTTGTAATTCTAACTTTATAAACTCTTCATCTACAGGTGAATCTTTTTTTATCAAAGTAACCATAGCTGCAAATATATGACTATGAGCTGGAAGATAAAAATCATCTTGTTTTACAGATGAATCTTCCATAAGTTCCGGTTCAAATAAAATTGAGCTTAATAGTGTTCTCTCAAAAGCTAAGTTATAGAGGTTTTCTTGCATTAGTATGCCACCGCTCTAGGGTTTGATTCAAGTGGACAACCTACACCCTTGTAAAAGTAGCGAGCACGCTTACCACCTCCGCCAGCATTATCTTCATATACAACCATGATAGGATGTGTTTTAGCTTTTGTATATTTGATATATGTGTTTTTAATATCTTGAATACGCTGTGACAGATTGTATTCCTTAAGTTTTTCAATTGCTTCTACTTTAGTTAAAGACTTCCCTGTTTTTAAATACTCATTTATTTTCCAAGGTCTTGAATCTTTTTTAAAAGGACTTCCCATTACATCACCTTTAGTTTCTTTTTGAGTTCTAATGCAGCTTTTACAACTTCATCCAGTTCTAGCTGCACTTTTGCTTTTTCGGCTGCATCTATTTTTCCATCACGAAGTGCTTCTTTAGCTACACGAAACACATCGCCCTCTTCCATAGCTAGGTTGTCAACTAGTACATGTATCTCTTGGCATGTTGGTTTTACATCTTCATCTTTTACTAAAGTAAAGTCGAACTCTTTGGCTATGTACTCAAGTGCAGCATAATCACCTGTAAGTTCTAAGAAATGGATAAACTCTGTAATAGTCATGTCGTTTGCATCCATGGATGGCTTTAACTTATTTTCAAGTGTACCCTTTGCTAGACCAATCTCATGAGCTACATCTTCAAACTCTAAACCAAGTTCTTTACGGTTTACAGTAATAGTTTTGCGTATGAGTTTACAAAGCTTTGGATCTTTAGGATGTTTGTTGTGCGTTATATCTTTCATTACGATACCTTTTTTTCTTTTGCTGTAGTAGACTCTACGTCTTTGCATTTAGTATCATTCTCTTTAGAATTGATGAGTGATTTGATATCAAGCCAAAAAGAATGAGGAATATTAAACTTACGAAAAATAATATCTGCTTGGATAGCACTTGGCGTGTGAATATAAGGTTTGCTCTTATATTTTCTTGCCATACTCTCTTTAACTTCAATAGCTGTAGAGAACTCTTTTGTCGGTATTTTTTTTAATGTTTCATAATATTCTAAAGTTTTCATAATCAAAATGATAATTTTATTCCCCTTAATGCTCACTTAAAAAAGGGAATTTTATTATCATCAATAAAGGTAAAATGATTATCTTAATTTAAAAGGTGACCTATGAAGAGTTTTAATAATGAACTTTTAGACAAAGCTATTTCTAATAAATATAAAAACAATAAAGAATTTATGATAGACATTAATAATCTAGGCGTTAGTGTAAAAGAAGATGCAATAAAAAAATGGAGGCAAGGAAACAGCACACCGAAAACTGTAGATATTGCTACAATATGTAAGTTGTTGAACATAGATGTATATGAGTTATTATATATTGAGAGTATGAGTAAACCTGCTAATAATCAAGAATATACATTACTTACATCTTATAATGTAAAAGCTGGAGCTGGTGCTGAAGGTTTTCTACCTGATACTTTAGAATCTACAAAGCTTCCAGTATCTAATCAATTTTTAAATGGCTGCAACCCTGAATTCTTGCATATCATACAAGTTGCAGGTGACAGTATGCAACCAACTATAAGACCAAATGACTGGCTCATCATTGATATGGTCAGTAATGGTATCATGAATAGACAATTTGAGAAAGTAGATGGTATCTATCTTATAAGTAAAGATGGATCTATCCAGATAAAGAGACTTGCTTTTAGAGGTACAAAAGGTGTAGATATTATCTCTGACAATCCAATGTACCCTGTAGAAAATGATCTTGATAGAAGCATAGAGCTTGTTATACTTGGTAAGCTATTTAAGCATGTTCAAGATTTAGGTGCTTTAGCCATTAAAGAGTTGGTGTAATCTATATAAACTTACTCCAGTGACTCTCTATAACTATCTTAATGTCAGAACCTTTTTCTTTATAGTCTATTGCTTTTTCTATTTTCCTACCAAAACTTGAGTGAGCCCAGTCTTCACTCCCTATATCGCCAATAACTAAATAATTAGTTTGTTTTGTAATAGACTTCTGAGCTATTCCACCCATATTTTCAACTATTGACTGTAAAGCTTTTCTAGTGCCCATATTGAATACACCTGTAAACACAAAATTGTTTTGTTCTATGATTACATCTGGAGCTGGATTACATAGTGGCAAAGTTGTACTCATGCTCTCTATATCCTCGGCTAGTGTATCACCACCTGTGACCCTAGTAAGTAAATCTAACAATTCTATTTGTTCATCTTCATCTAGAATATTATCACTTAGCATATTCGAAAGTCTGTCATATAAAACTGAAAATGGAAATAAATTTGCTCTTGCTTCATTAGAACTAATCCACTCCATTAAAAATTCAGCTTCTTTTTGGTTTATAGTTCCATCCGCCATTATACCTCTACATAATCCAATAAGTTCATCTATTTTTCTATCGGCTACTTGGCGTGCATTTATTCTTTTGTCTTTTAGTTGTCCTTGGTCATCAAGCATTATTCTTCCTTTTTTTTGAGCCATTCATGATATGATGCTATCTCTTTTTTTGTCATAAACTTAAATATATCAAAAGTAAAAACAGTTTTTTTACCAGATAATTTACATACAAGCTCTTGTTCTTCACTATCTTGTATATTGATATTTAAGTCTTGTCCTAACATCCCCTGCATCTGTGCTAAATAATTGTAATGACCATATTTAAATTTATATTTTGGTGGTTCATCATTTTTATAAGGTGGCATCTTATGACCACCTCTAAATTCAAGCTTTGGTAAAGCACCTTTTTTCAAAAAGTCTACCAACTCTTTATGTGACTTTGCAGTTCTTAGTTTTCTTCCAGCTTCCCAAGCTGTAATCAAACCTTTTTCGGTACTATTCCATCTATCTTCATAACTTAGACTTTTTCTTATTTGCTTTTCTATAGAACGATATATATTTATATCTTTTGAATTTAATTCTAGATGTTCAAAAAGATTCATAAAAACTCCCGAATAACAACTTTTAAACATTATATCTCAACAAAAGGGAATTTTATTACCTTTTTTAAGTTTAGATTAAAGGGAATTAAATTATCATTTCTTTAACGAAACAAAATTTCGCCAGCGAAAATTGTTTTGAGTTTTTTCAACTTATCAGCCCACCGCGTTTTATCTTGGGTCAAAATTCAATTACCTCTCACTTGGAAAGCGGAGTGATGTATAAAAAAAGAGTTCAAGTAGTAAGTAGTAAAAGTGCATCTGACATAAATTTCCTTATAAAGAAAAATAACTACGTCTATTATGGGTGGGAGATACAGCCCTGCTACTTACTTACTATTTGAGTTCTTTGAAAATGAGTGTCTACATGAGAGTAAATTCGTTTTGCTCTGATTAAGTACTTAGGAGGTGGATTATGGCTAAGAGATTGATTAGTCAGTTTGAGAGATTCGAACAGTTGCTGGAACAACTGAGCGAAAAGTGGTTTTAATAAAAACGTATAGAAATTGTAACTATAAAAAGTAAATAAGGAAAAACAGATGATAAAAGTAAGTAAGAAAAGACTAGCAATAGTAGCAATGAGCTTGGATAATAATAATCCAAAATTTGAACTAAATTATCTATATATAGATAATGAAAACATGGTATCTACAGACACTAGAAGATTAAGTGTTGTGAAGCACCTTGGAAAAAATGAGTCTGAACCATTTTTAATCCATCAAACCGTAGTGAGACTAGCATTAAAGCAAACAAAAGCAGAAGAATTTATTTTAATGCCAAACACAATAATGTGCCTTGATAAGCATGGGCGTCAGTTAATGATATTGCAAAAAGATTTAGAGTCTTCAAAGTGGAATTTCCCAGACTATGAGAGAATCGTTCCGAAGTCTATTGAAAAAACAATCCCGTACAATGAAGATGCACAAGTCGCTGGTATCTTTGCTATAAATCATATCCATATAAATCACTCATACATCCCACCATTGGTAGGCAAATCTAAAACAGATGAAATTTACTATGCAGGTATAAACGAACGCAACTTACCTGTAGTGATATTTGACGAACACAAAGAGATTAAAGTCATAATCATGCCTATTATTGATACGCTTCCTATTATTGATGAAGCATGCAATAAGCAGAGTGCATAAAGACTAAATCATGAAACATGAAATAATAGTCATAGCCCACTCTAAAGGTGGCTGTAAAAAGAGTACAACGGCTTGGCACTTGGCAAATGGTCTAAGACAAGCTAAGTACTCTAAAGGTAAGAAGGTGGTCATTGTAGATGCAGATGTTCAACAGACCTTGACAATATGTAATGACATAAGAGCTACAAACAAGAAGCTAAAACCTTTTACAGTCTTGCAACCTCAAAGCGTGTCAGAACTGTTAGAAATATTTGAGACACATCGTGAGGATATCATAGTGTGTGATACAGGTGGTTTTGACAAAGACATAAACAGATTCGCCATTGCGAATGCTACTAAGCTTATTGTACCACTTGCAGCTACTATGCCAGACATAGCTGGTTTAACTATGTTTCAGTCTATAGTACAAGATATAGATGCAGACATAAAGATAAACGTGCTTTTGGTTGGTGTACATCACCGACAAAATGATTTTAAAGATATTGAAGAGGTCATATCTGACAATCCAAATGCAACACTTTTAAAGTCCAAAATACTTTCCAAAAACTTGAATTTCAAAACTATGGAACATGGTCTTAGTGTTTACGAGGTGGGTGATGTTATCTGCCAAAGGTATAACGGTGTGATAGATGAGCTTCGACAAAATTAAAAAAGTAACACAAGGCAAGTTTCCATCCACTCAAAACGGTGTTTTATCTGAGTTAGAGATATCAAAGGTCTACCCCAACCCAAACCAACCACGTAAAGAGTTTACAGGGATTGAAGAGTTGGGTGCTTCTATAAAGCAAGATGGACTCTTACAGCCCATAGTCGTTGTTAAGACCGATGATGGTTACATGATAATAGCTGGTGAGAGAAGATACCGTGCTTCGCTATGGGCGAATCTGAAAACTATAAGAGCGATTATCTTAGATGCAGATGACAAAAAGGTTAGAGAACTCTCACTCATAGAGAAC
>Ga0193965_1000655_pt1 | contig 10386 bp, 19 predicted proteins | sample FB_8_MG_FD_140330 | JGI IMG/M metagenome (GOLD analysis project Ga0193965, IMG submission 140330) | Microbial mat bacterial communities from the Broadkill River, Lewes, Delaware, United States - FB_8_MG | ecosystem: Environmental > Aquatic > Freshwater > River > Microbial mats | place: USA... | reverse complement strand
CGTCAGAAACTTCTTTCATAACATTTATAATCTCTGTATAATACTTATCATCCCAAGTAGGTTTACCATCTACATAAGCCACCAAATCAACTGCTGTACCTTTTAAATGTAAGCTATTCATAGTCCAAGTAACTTTTTTACCTTTTTTTGTTCTACCCTTAGCATATAAATCTTTTTGTTGTTTTAATGTCCTAACACCTCCTGAATTTAATATACAAAAGTCCTGCTTAGTTCTTTGAATAGCTATCTCCACACAATATGCCAATGGAGGATACATACCTACCATATTTTTTCTACTTCTTTTACCTAGTTTATAACCCATTTGTCTCTCCTTACTTTATGTATATTTATAAAGTAAGGATTTATAATTTAACTTAACATCTTCATATCGTCATTAATAGAAGATTCTAATTCAATTATATACTTCTCTACAGAACTTTCTAAATTAACTATTATATCTTGCCAAAAATTCAATGTAAAATCATCTATTGTTATTATAATATCATCAAAATATCTAAATTTATTATTTCCACAATACATTAAATGTATTGGACAATGACCTCTATCCTCTACTATCTTATATTCTGTAACACCCAAATCATCCAGAATTTTAATTTGTTTATTTAGTATATCAAGTCCTCTAGTTTTAATCTCATTATCTAACTGAACTCTTTTATTTCTAATTTCTTTTAAATTTCTCATCTATTATTCCTTTTATTTAGTATATCCAAAAACTAGATAATATCTAGCTTAAAATATCTTCACAAACTAACAAAATATCATTAACTATTCTTAATTGTCTTTCAGTTAGAACTCTTTGTATTCTTAAATAATCCATCATATTTATAGTATCTATAACATATTTTTCTTTTGGATTATCAAGGATATTACTATATCTATCTAGTAGTTTTAAAATAAAAGCATACTTTGACATAGACACCATTTTATTTTTTAGATATGTATTTTTACCAACTTTTAAAATCATCTCTTCATCGGAGGTTAATTCTAAAACTATTGAAGCTACCATCGAACCAAACTCTCTCTCAATTTCAAAGTAACTTGTATCAGTATCTTCTAATGTATCGTGAAGTAGGGCTGATATTTGAAGCTCCTCGATATGTTTTGAATTACCTTTATACTGATTTATGAGGCTTTGAACAACCATTGGATGAGTTATGTAAGGTAGTCCAGTAGATTTTCTGGTTTGACCTTGATGTTTGTCTGTCGCAAATTTGAGAGCTTTTATGAGTTTCATTTTAAATCCTTTTTATTTATAATATATTATAGTATATTTTATGTTAAATCTAGCTTAACTCAAGATATAATACAACCTTCGTGAAATAATTTACTATCTTCATATATAACAGTTCCTTGCATAGTAAAACCAATTATTTGATTTTCGCTGTAAGGAATGACTTTAATATTATCTTTTGGATATAAGTGATTGAATTTATATTTGGGTATAATAATCCATTTATCATCTATATCTTGTATATAGTCACCTGGTGTAAATATATATGTTTTTGATAAAGGATAGTTGTGAATATATTTATTATAAGCATCTATTAAATCACTTCTATTGGTGGGTGGATAATGAGCCATAAAGATTTTACCATTATCTATACTTACTATACAATCACACCCACATAAACCATAAGTACCTATTTTAGTATCTTTATCTATATCTATTGTTTTATTTTGCCACATACCAATAATTTCAATATCTCTATCCAAAAATATCTCGTGTAGTGTTCTTTTATCTCTTTCTGAGTTTTTAAATTCAAACATACTATATCCTTTTTTGTTTATGGTATATTATAGTATATTTTATGTTAAATCTAGCTTAACTATCCCTATCTTTTCTCAAATTAAATAATCTTAATTTCAACTCTTCTTTAACCCTTTGTTTAACCTCATCATCAAATGAACTAGGATTATTTTCATACATTCTCTGATATTTTTATGAATTAACAAATAAATATTTAGAACTTAATTTCTCATCTATTATTCCTTTATTTTTTAATTATACCCATTTAAACCTAATATAAATTTAAAGAGCTTTGAGTTGTTCCAATATATTCTTCTTTATTTCAATACTATCAGGTAACTCTAACATCTCATCAACTTTTAAATTTAACTGATATTGCTTATAGTCATAGTCACTTAACATTATATCATTATTATAACCTTTTATTTTACAACTATCAAGATTAAATAGAGGTGAAGTAACAATGATATTAGCTGTATAATAAGAAATATCATCTATCTTATCTCCTATATTCAAATCTCCATTATTATCTCTATCTACTTTATATATTTCATAATCTTTATCAACACTCATCATAACTATTGGATTATTAGTCAATATAATTGAATCGTTTGGAGTCTTTAGATTATATAGCTCATCAATATCTAAATCAGTACCTATAAGATTTATGAAATTTCTTTCTTCTGTATATGTTAATAATATCTCAATTAAATCATCAACATCTTTTCTGCTTACTATGTAATATTTTCTCATTTTTTATCCTTTGTTTTAAATATCTCTAATTATAGCTAAATAAACTTAATATAAGATAAAAACCATCTAAGATTAAAACTATAATAAAAACTTATAAAAAGTAAAATTTTTAAATAAAAACTCTTATAATAAAGAAAAAGAATTAATAAATTTTAAAAGTTATAAACTTATATATTCAATCGTAGATACTTTTTAAATTTTACGAACACCTTTCAAAAATCTACTATACTCTCTAATCAATGTAAAAGTACCTTTATATATTATATCCATATCATCACGACTTCTTTCACCAAAATTCATAAATGTACCATCTTTAGGAATTTTTGAAAGTCCTAATAAAATATTTGATATATAACTCATAACTCCATTTTCATTATATCCAGCTATACGAAAATTATCATTAAATTTAAAAGATAACAATCTTAAAGATAGTTTAGTGGATTCATTTTGTTTTAGATATTCTTTGGATAATCTTTTAGAGGCTTTTATGATAATATTATCTCTTCTTTGTTTTAGTAATTGATATGTCATATATTATTCTTATTTCTTATGTCTAAATGACTTTTTATCAAAACCTGCCGATTGTATTTTAACACAATCAGAAAATTCTACACTAGTATCTTTTGTATTTATCTTATTGATATATAGTTCTATCTCTTGAATACATAGATGAGGTGCAAGAAATTTACTCAATCCTAGATTCTTTAACTTAGGATTGATAGTTACAAAAGTATTCATATTTATTACATTAGGAATTTGCCAATCATCCCTATATTCACTAAAAGAAATAATTACATCTTTTGAAATCTCTCTTACTTTATTATAGAAATCTATATGATTTTTTGTAAAGTGTTCCTCTATTGATGGTCTATATGAGCTATGAATTGAATTGTTACCTTCAAAAAGTTCTTTGGTATCTTTTAATGTATAGATAAAACTATACGATTCACCATCTTGTATCGTAACAAATGGTATGATAGTTTCACCAAGAATGATAATAGATAAACTTATATAGTTTGAGGTACGAATATTTCTATCTATATACACTCTATAATAATCTCTATATATCTTATCAAGTTCTATGATATTTCCGTCACTTTTAAAAATACCCTTATGATATTTCCTATCGTTATTAGGAACTCTATTATTCATAACTCTATTATATACCACATTCTCGCCACAAAGATATATACATCCATCATAATAGTCTTGAAATTTACTTATAATTTTCATCTTTCTATCCTTTAATCATCTTTATTGGTAAAATATGCCAAAGTTTTATCTCCTGTAAACATATAAACCTCAATTTCTTTACCTTTATATCCACCTATAGAACTCTTAAAATCTTCCCAAGCTTCATCCTCAGTTTCAAAAGATTCCGAATAATTTATATTAGTTCCTGTGACAAGTGTTATGTATTTCATATTAATCCTTTTATTCATAATTATACCCACTTAAACTTAAGTTAATCTAAATTCATTGAACTCTAATTCAAAGTCCACATCTAGTTTTTTATTTTACTCATTTTTTTGATATAATCTCGTAACTTCATTATCAATCTTCCCTTATCTGTATCAGTAGAAGTAACCTTTAAACTAGCTTTTATAATCTCTAACTCTCTTTTAGTAAACTCCGTTTATATTATCCTCCCATTTCAATAGGAAATAATTGACAAGCATCTCCGATAAATAGGACACATTTTGAGTTACCTTTATCAACTTCCTCTATAATAAAATCAAATAAACCTTGACCTATCATAGAACTTTCGTCTACTATAAGAACCTCTTTATATACCTTTTTTATTATTTCTCCATTTGAATCTCTTTTTATTTTATTATGTTGTTTCTTAAACTTTTGCTCACCCGTTTCGTTATCTATTTCGGGTTTTAGTGAAAGATATTTGTGAATAGTTCCAAAGTCTAAGTTTTTATGTTTAAGATTTACACCATCTCTAATTACTCCCACAGCTTGATGAGTAGGTGCTAGAACTCCAACAGTTAAGTTTTTAACGGATACTAGATGATTTATTATAGCACTTGACAGGTAAGTTTTACCTGTACCGGCTGAACCAGTTAATGAGAGGTATGTAGTAGCACCCATTGAATAGGGATTTAGAATTTCCTCTATGTCCTCTATAATTTTTTCAAAAATGATTTGTTGGTCATTTGTTAGACTATATGTCATATATCTCCTTTTTATGTAATTAATTTAGTTGTTTCTTCGACTGAACCAGTTTTCATATCAACCTCCATACTATAGCTCATTTTGGATGTATTTGAGTCGTTGTATTGTCTAAGTTTTTGTGTGTAATCTAAAGTATCCACAATATTTTTCATAACCCAAACTATAAGCATAAATCCTATTAAGGACTCTATAAAAATTTCAATCATATTGATACCTTTATTTATATTTATACAATGTAATTTTCACTTAATTCCATCCACTCGTCAATAGAATCTTTTTGGAAACTTGATAGAAAATAATCCTCTTGAACTGAATATCTATCTACAAAATAAAACATAGGTTCTTTGTTTATCGTTACAAATGTAATATCTCCATCTTCTTCTAAGGAGTGTTTTATAGAATTTAATAGACTAGCAAAGTTTGAGGAGTCATAAATATTATAACCACTTCTAAAAACTGAATAGGGGCTTCTACTAGTCTCTATAAGATGTTTAGCTATTTTACTTGTTTTTGTGTTGTCCTCTAAAATATTGTTTATAGTTTCTATATTTCTTTTATGAGTTTCATCCATTTTTTGGAAAAATTTAGTTTTGTCTATCATTTTAATCTCCTTTTAATTTAACTGAAAACTACAATCCCATCATTAGAACCAAGTCTAAAAATCTCTTTGAGTTCAAGATAAGTATTTTTATAATATAAAGGATTTATTGCATCTAATTTAGATATAATCTCATCTTCATATTTTGTGAACTCATCGTAAATAATTTTACAATAGGAAGTTCCAATATACCCCTCACAATCCGAAAAATTAATTAAATAATAGAACTTTAGGGATTTATCTTTCATCTCCCAAAGTTTTTCTTGTGAAATATTATTAGATAGTTTACATAGGCTATCTCTAAATATTCCATAATATGTATAACTACTTTGATAAGGATTTGAACCCTCCTCATAATCAAAATAATCACATTCTTCTATATGTGGCATATTAGATTGCTCAAATCCACCAGATTCTATATGAACTTTTTCATCACCGATAATATTTTTTGTAATTTTTATATTTGAATACCCTGTTATTGTTACACCCATTTTATGTTCCTTTTTTGTTAGTATTACCTCTACTAAAAGAGATTATTTCACTAGCTCTATACCATAATACTCTGTCGTCTTTAAAATGAACACTAAATTCACTATAATATCGATTTGAACCAATATACTCTATATCATTCTCACCTATAATATAAGTCAGTGTTGCTTTAGGTATATATACTACTAATCTTGTTATTGACATTTATACATCCTTCAAATTTTTATATAATTTAAATAAAATATCATTCTTTATAATTGAGTATTTGACATTATCTGATATACTTAGTAAACTTGATATTCTTTCAAATATTTCCATTTCCATAGAATTTGGAGCTATAACTTCAATTATAACACAATCCCCTTTATATACAAATAGGTACTTAACATTAAGTTTCTCATTAGAAGTATAACAACCCATAAGTAAAGCCGAAATACCATTTATATCATCGTTAAATAGTTGAGGAAAAACCTCCGATTGAATCTCTTGCGTTGTGTTTTCTGTATTCATTTTTTATCCTTTTAATCAATTTTAGAAAACCCTTGAAGTTCTCTATCTCTATTTTTAAATTCAACTGTCTCAAAAATATGCAAATATTCAGCATAAAATGGTGAGATATAATGACTTTGAAATAATATTATATCACCATTATCATTTATACTTTTGATACGTATATGTTAGATTATCCTATACAATATTACGCAAATCTTCATAGAACTCTTTTGAGTAATTTTTTTATTATTATTGTTTTGATATTATCTATATTTTTAATATCAATATTCATTTTGTTATCCTTTTAGGTTAAATATTTTAAAGAAACTTTAGAAGTTATTTTATATTGTTTCCTACATCCTTCACCCTTAGTAATATCCTCTAAGTTAAAAGAAACCTTAGTACCCTCTATATATAGCTTTTCTGGAATATTTCTATCTATATATTCTTTTATAGCTAATTCAATAGCTTCTCTTGATAGTGTGATGGTTGGGTTATTTTCTATTTTCATTTGTTATCCTTTTATTATTTATGTGTATATCATATTCAGAGTCAAAATCTTTTGGAAATTTACAAACAGACCCTAAGCAATATCCCACACAATCGTTTAGATGATATTTTGGTAAATGACAAGGAGATACAAATTCTCCATTAGCCAACTCAAAAGTGTGGTTACATTTATCTACCTCTTTACTCATAAGGTCTCCTTATTGTTACCCAAATAGTTTAAGCTCAAAATATGAATTGTATTTACTTCATTTTTAACTTCTTTATTTAAGCTTTTTGTTATAATACCTTTAAATAGTATGTAGTCATCACTATTTAGTATTTTTGTATTTGTTTGAAATACCTCATCGATACATACTAAAAACTCTCCTTTATGTCCTATAAGCTCAAAGTTACAATGGTACGAATATATCATTTTGTTATCCTTTAATTTTAATTATATACACTAAGAACTCTTTTGAATCTATTAGCGTTCTTAGGAGTTATATTCTCTAAATTATGAATTATAAATTCCAACTCAATCTTAGTTATATTTGTTGAATCAATAATCCACAAATCATCATCTCTTTCAATATCTAAAGTAGATAAGTTATTGTTAGTTAAGGTAAAATAATTAACTTTAATTGTTTGGGGAAGTATATTTCCTGTGTTTGAGTATTCTTTGGTATTTAGCTTGTTCCATTTTTTATCGCTTAGTTCTATCATTTATTATCCTTTTGTGTTTAAATATAATAGATTATACACTATCTAACCTTAGACCTTTATTAAATAAAAAAGAATTATCACAGAAAATTTGACATTACTATCCCTTTTGATTTTTTAGAAGTCTTTATTTTGATAACAATTTGATTTATATAAGCCTTTATGAGCTATTGTAAGAGTATAATTTGGGGTTTATCTCTTATAGCTATATCTTCACTTATAAACGATTCTATACCTTTGCAAGACTGTACCCTATTATAATACTTGTTATATGTTATTTGGCATCTTTCGGAAATCTTTTTAATCTCTTTAGGCTCTTCTTTAACTCTAATTTTAAAATATGTATTCTCTTCTAAATCATTTGAATTAAAATACATATCCTTTAAAAACTTTAAAGTACCAATAACAACTTTATTAGTTTCATTCTCTATTGGTAGTCTTTCTTTAAAATCCTCTTTAGTCATAGTTGTATATTTAGAAGCTTCATTATAAAAATCATTATTTCTAATATATTTTCTTGTATCTTTAAAGTCTATAAATTGATGATTTTCTTTTAATAATTCATTTAGTTCATAAGTATCTTCAATTGTTAATTTAGTAACTTCATCTTTATGAATAAGAATACCATCGTGAATTGAAATTATTTTATTTAGTTTAACACCTTTATTAGATAAGTAGGCTTTTAGAGAAGTCATTATTTTAGTTTCTTCCTCCATAAACATATCAGAAATTTGACTAAACCCCATATCTTCTATAACAGAATTAAGAGTTTTTATCTCTCTTTGTAATTTACCATAAAATTGAAGTTCCTTAATAGAGTTATAGATATTTTGTTCTCTTTTAGTATATGCCTTATATAGACTATTTTTTGAACCAAACATAAAAGATAGAAATTTAGTTTTAAGAATGCCTCTAATTTCTGATAATTGAGTTACTGATTTAACATTATATTTTTTGGAGTATATATCTACTATTATACCAATAACCTTATCTCTATTTTTTGCATAATAAAGTATACTCTTAAATTGGGATTCATTAGTTTCTACATCAAAACCTTCTTTTTCAAGTTTGTTAATAACAAGATTATAAGCGGCGTTTTTTAAGTCCATTTCAATATAGTTCTCAAAAAGTACATTTCTTAGACCTTTAGGCATTTGGTTAAGAAAATCATATTCTCTTCCTATAGTAGTAAATGTTCTTTTAATATAGATATGCTCATCATGGATATAACTCATTAATTTTTTAAAATCTCTTTGTATTCTTCTTTTATAACCTGATGCTTTTTCTGGTAGAGATTGATAGTATTTAGCTATTCTTTTTTCAATAGATTCTTTTGATTCGAGGAGTCTTATTTTAATTATGCTTGAATAATTACCATCTGTATTAATATCTTCTTCAAAAATTTCTTTTAGTTTATTAGGATTATTATATACATTAGTTTCATCAATAAGTGCTTTTATAGACAATTCTTTTTTAGTGTATGTATTTGATATTTTCTTTTTAGAATAGAAATCTTTATATTTAGCTAAAGACATTGAACCTTTTAGAACTTTAGTAACAACTTCTTTTACTTTATTTTCGTGTGAATATACTTTAGTCTCTTCTTCGTATGGGTTGTTTGTAAATAGGTATGAAGAACAACCGTACTCGTCAAGATTATTTCCTTGATGAGTTCTTTCAAGATACATTGAATAAAAATCAAAATAACTTCTAAAAGATGATAGAGATTTAGTCATATATTTAGAAGATATAGCTAGGTCACCTGTCTTTTCGTGTGTACTAAAAGACATAGAAAGAAAGTTAGATATAGAGATGACTGCATTAGTTGCTTTAGAGATTTTGAGATATGATTTTTTGTTTGTAGAGGATGTAGAGGAAGTTTTTTTATTTTTATATTCTATCATATCACTAATAATATTAGGATGAGGTAGAGTTATATTTCCTTTAAATTTTTTAATGATTTTTTTATACTCTTTAGGGATTTTTTTATTTTTGGTAGAAGTGTTTTGATATTGATTATATATAGCTTCTTTAGGGAATAGTAGATTTTGAGTAAAGTAACCCTCTCCAAAATTAGGATTACTAAAGTCAAATGGGTCGGTTATAATAAGATTTTCTGTTTGTTCTTCTGTTAATTTTAGCATATTATAGTCTCCTTGTTTTTGTAACACTTTTCACTAAGCTCAATAAATATACCAAGGACAACCACGAATTTAAATATATTATTGAGCTTAGTGAAAAGCAACTCTTTAGTATAAAAGCTATAATATCACTTTTAAGGCTTATTATAGCTAGATTTTGTTTAAAATATATGAGATATTTGTATTATTTATAAAATATTTTTAGCGTTTAGTAAACCTCTAATTTTATGATAGTAAGGAAATATCTCCTTCGGAGTACAAATATATTTTATATTATTATTAATAAAATCGTCTATTCATTCTTCTTTCATAAACAAACTATCTATTATGTGAACGAGAAAACATAGTAGTTCTTACATAATCTCCACCATCAAAACTATTATGTTTTAATCTTCTTGGTAGTCTATTTTGTTTAGTTGCTTTAATATCTTTAGAAGATATATCCATAGTTATATTTCTTTTGTTTTTTATCTTTTCGTCTAGCTCTTTCATACTTATCATATTCATAATTATTCCTTTTTACCTAGTTTATACATTATATAACTCCTTATTTCTTAGTTTAATATTCATCAGGTTCATTCTTCTTTCATAAACCTATCTATTATGTGAGCGAGAAGACATAGTAGTTTGTTCATAGTCTCCACCATCAAAACCATCATGCTTCAGTCTTTTTGGTAAAGTATTATATTTAGTTGCCTTAATATCTTTAGAAGATATATTTATTGTTATATTTTTTTTATTTTTTATCTGTT
>Ga0193965_1000654_pt1 | contig 10396 bp, 7 predicted proteins | sample FB_8_MG_FD_140330 | JGI IMG/M metagenome (GOLD analysis project Ga0193965, IMG submission 140330) | Microbial mat bacterial communities from the Broadkill River, Lewes, Delaware, United States - FB_8_MG | ecosystem: Environmental > Aquatic > Freshwater > River > Microbial mats | place: USA... | reverse complement strand
TTACTTTTTTATCGGAATACTCTATTTTTAGCTCACCCATTTGGTTACTCCTTTGAATCTTTGCTAGAGTACTATTTTAGGAGGTTTATGATGGTTTGTCAACTTTCTATTGCATAATGCGGGATTAAATATAAATATAAAATAAAAATTTGCAATTTTTTTATAATTATTTTAATAAAAAGATTTCTGAAAAGATTTGTTAATAAATTGTTAATTATATGTTAATAAAGCTTGACATTTTTAAATATTATATGATATACTCAACATTATAAACAAAAAAGAAGGATATATTATGAAAAATATCGTATTATCAGCAGTAGCTGTATTCGCAATGAGTTCATTTGCAGTAGCTGGAGGAGATATCGCTCCAGTAGAAGAACCAATAGTTGAAGTTCCAGAAATAGTTGAAGTAAATACTGACGCTGGCATCTACTTAGGTCTTGGTTATGGTGCATTAAGCATTGAGAGAACAGTATCTGCAGAAAATCATGTTCTTAACACAAGATATACTTATAATCCAGATCTTGATATGGATTATGATACAGTAATGTTCCAAGCAGGTTATAAATTCAACTCTTATGTAGCAGCTGAGTATAGATATTGGAAAGGTTTGGGTGACGAAGATATTCTTGGTCTTGATGTTAAACTTGGTGGAAATGGTTCTGCTGACATCAGTGCTTATGGTATCTATGTTAAGCCAATGTACCCAGTATCTCCAGAATTTAATGTATATGCTCTCCTTGGTTATGCTGTAGCTACTTATGAAGTAAACTATGGTGATATCACTGGTGAAGCTGACAAAGATGGCTTCTCTTATGGTGTTGGTGCATCTTATGCATTCACAAACAATGTATCTGTTTCTCTTGACTATGTTGTTATAGCTGATGATGAGTTTGAAGACCTAGTAGGATTTGACGGTGTACAATATGATGTAGTTAATGATACTACAGTTGGCACTGTAAATGTTGCTGTAACTTATAAATTCTAAAATTTTTTACTAAGCCTCTTGGCTTAGTAATTTCTATTATTACTCTCTTTTTTTAAACTTCAAATTTCATAAATTTCACTATAATAACTATAATTATTGTTCTAAAAATACAATAATAATTTATTTATCCCGAAATATGTAGTAGGATTACTGAAAATAGCGTTTATGCTTGTGTCTAGGGTGTTTGTGAAAAATTTGAGGTTAACCCAAAGGTTAATCAATGATTTTCTCGCAAATGCCCTAGGTGCAATGATGAATGCTAGATTCGTAATTTCTAATGCATAATTTGGGTTTATCCTAAATAAGGATTATATTATGGAAATACAATTGAAAACACATATATTTATACTCATTATCTTTTTTACTACTAGTATTTATGCTTCATCTAATATTACATCACAAGAGATAGCCCTACGCATTCAAAATAGTATAGAAAGCAAACTCAAAGGTCCAAATAAGAATATAATAAAAACTATTTATGAAAAAAATTCATATAATCCTATATGGGTAGGAACAGTAAATAAGACAAAGTTAGGTCAGCTTATAACTGCACTCAACAACCCTCTCTTTAACTATAAAGATAAACCTATGGGAAGAACAAACATAAAAAAACTTTTCTTTTTATTAGATAACAATGAAATAAGCAATGATAAGAAAAAAGAGGTCTACGCTAGACTTGATATGATGTTAAGTAATAGTTTTGTAGCATTAGTAAGATTTATAGTCCAAGGAGATGTTGACTGGGTACTACTACGCAAAAAGATGGTAGCCCTAAAAGAGAGTAATGATATAGAAGCAAAATGGGAAATCACACCAAAAGATCTTCCTCCTATAGAGAGTTTATATACAGCAATGTTGAATAATAATATAAAAAATTATCTAAAAAGTCTCATCACTATGGAGAGCAGATACTACTCTTTGGTTAAATTATTAAAAGATTATCGTGCAATGGAAAAATTTCCAAAGGTAGTCTATACAAATGATATCTTTAAACTAGGTGATAAAGATGCTCGTTTAGTTGATATCAAAAAACGCCTTCTTATATCAGGAGATTTAGAACAAGATGCACCTTTAGATAAATATTTTGATGCGAAATTAAAAAAAGCTGTTATAAAGTATCAAACAAGATACCATCTAAAAGTAGATGGGAATATTGATAAAGTTATGACATACTATCTCAATCAACCAGTGAAAAAAAATATACAACAGATCATAGCAAATCTTGATAAGTGTAAACTCTATCCAAAGAGTTTTGAGGATGAATATATAGAGGTGAATATACCTGATTTTAATCTCAGATACTATAGTAAAGGTGAAAAACTCTTTAAAAGTGGTGTTGTTGTAGGGCGTATAGATAGACCTACTCCTATTTTTAGTGATATGATGACTCACATGGTACTCAACCCAACTTGGACAATACCAGATAATCTTATCAAAAGAGATTTGATACCTACACTTAGAGAAGATCCAAAATATATGGAAGATAACAATATCCATGTCTTTTCAGGTCAAAAAGAGATACAACTAACAGAGGGACAACTTGACCAATACGAAAACAGTACAAAAGCAGTACCCTATAGGTTTGTACAATATCCAGGAGATAACAATGCTTTAGGTCGTATAAAGTTTATGTTTCCAAATAAATATGCTGTCTATCTCCATGATACAGACAATAAAACTCTCTTAGAACGAAGATACAAAATATATAGTTCTGGCTGTATGCGTGTTGATAAACCATTTAATCTTATGAGAGTGCTATTAGAGCATACAAAAGAGGAGTATAATCAAGAAAAAATAGATCTAATTTTAGAGAGTATGAAGACAACAACCATAAAACTTACACAAGCTATACCAGTACATATTTTATACTTTACAGTATATAAAGAGGATGGATTGGCATATTTCAAAAATGATATATATCTCTATGATCAAATGATATGGGAATCAAGTGCAGGACAAAAAAAATCTACATTTAAAATTCCAAAAAAACGATTTATTGATGTGAAAAAAAATGCAAAAACAAAACAAGAGTTGCATGAAATAGAGAAAAATGAAAAACCTAAAAGAGTGAACATCAAAAAACAGACACAAAATGTATCAAATGATGCTATTGAGATGTTCTAATATTTAGGACATTTCTAGTACCGCTCACACTAAATACACCCTAAATGATAAAAAATTTGTATCAGCTACCCATTACCCTTTATTTTGATTTCCTTGCTTTAACTCGCTGACTATGGGTGATAGCTATTGCCATAGCATCTGTAATATCAAAAGGTTTAATCTCTTTTTTTATATTAAGCAATCGTTTCACCATAAATGCTACTTGCTCTTTCCCCGCTTTACCATTACCTGTAAGAGCCTTCTTTACCTGAAGAGGTGTGTATTCGTAAAAATACCCTACCTCTTGAAGTATCTTCAGAGATAGAGCTCCTCTAAACTGTGCCAATTTTAATACTGTCTTTGGATTAAAAGCAAAAAATATATCTTCTATAGCCACTTCATCAATAGTATGTGATTTTAAAATCAAATCTAAACCTTCTATAAGTTCAACAATTTGTTCTTGTAGTAAATTTGTTTTAATTTTAAGCAAACCTGCTTCAACAAGTGAATAACTTTTGCCATCAAAAAAGAGTATGCAATAGCCTAAATTACGGCTTCCTGGGTCTATTCCTAAAATATTCATTCACACCTTTGTTCACATGGTGAATAAATAGATTCAACCTGTGTTTCTAGCCGTATATTAGCTAATTTTTGCTAAAATCCATAAAGTTATTCACATTAAGATATAAAAGTGTAATATAAAAATATCTTATTCACTATAAGGGTTATAAAATTATGAATATTGGTCAAAAAGTATTGGAATCACTAAAAAAAGAGATACCTCTAACAGATTATGAAAGATATATAAAAAAACTTATATATGATACTGAATTGTCACGAAGTAATATAGTCTACTACTCTGCACCCAATATGTTCATAGCCAAATGGGTAAAAACAAAATACAAAGATAAAATCTCACATCTATTTGAACTACAAGATGGTGTAAAACCTGAAGTAGAAATAACCGTTGGAAAAGTAAAAGGAGAAAAAAAACAAACATCTAAAATAGTTGAGCAAAAAACAAACTCTAAAAGTACAAAATTAAATCCATCTTTTACTTTTGAGAGTTTTATAGTTGGAGATTCCAATCAATTTGCATACACTACAGCCAAAAGCGCGGCTGAAAAGCCAGGTGAACAGTATAATCCTCTCTTTATATATGGAGGAGTTGGATTGGGTAAGACTCACCTTATACAGGCTATTGGTAATTATCATCTTAATATTGGAAAAACTGTTATATATACAACTCTTGAGCAATTTATGAATAGTTTTACATCACATTTACGAAGTCAAACAATGGATCGTTTTAGAGAAAAATTTAGAGAGTGTGATCTGCTACTTATAGATGATATACAATTTTTGAGTCGTAAAGAGCAGACTCAAGAGGAATTTTTTCACACATTTAATGAACTTCATATAGCGAAGAAACAGATAGTAATGACATCAGATAGACAACCAAACAAAATTGCTGGATTGGTAGATAGGTTACGAAGTCGTTTTGAATGGGGATTAATGGCAGATATACAACCTCCAGGATTAGAGACAAAAATAGCAATCATACAAAAAAAATGTGAATTAGATGGTATAAAACTAGAAAAAGATATTGTCAACTATATAGCAACACATATGGGAGATAATATTAGAGAGATAGAGGGAACTATCATCAAATTAAATGCTCTAAGCTCTATGTTAAATCATAAAATTACTATGGAATTTACACAAAATGCTATAAAAGATCAATTAAAAGAGAAAAAAGAGAATGTAACTATAGATGATATAGTAGCAATTATATCAAAAGAGTTAAATATTAAACCATCTGATATAAAATCTAAAAAAAGAACAAAGAATGTAGTGAATGCTAGAAGAATAGTAATTTATCTAGCTAGAAATCTAACCCCAAACTCTATGCCACAAATTGCACTCTATTTTGGAATGAAAGATCATACAGCTATAAGTCATACTATGAAAAAGATTAATGAAATTATAGATAATGATGAAAACTTTAAAGTCCAATTAGAAGAACTCTCAAATAAAGTTCATACTAACTATAATACGAACTAACAACTAACAATGGAACTTGAATAAAAAAAAGATATAATTTTAAAAGTGAATAGATGTGAATATAACAAAAAGAAAAATGATAATTCAAAAGACTGATATCACGGTCGTTGAAACACTTTTTCACTTTTTCAACACAAACTACTACTATCTACTATTTATTAAGTAAATAAAGGGGATTATATGAAAATTAGAGTATCAAAACTGGTAATAGAATCTATGTTGATAAACTTACAACCTTTTTTAGAAAAAAAGGATGCCAGTCAAATAACTTCACATATCTATTTTCAAACAATAAATAACAAATGTATAGTAAAAGCTACTGATTCTGAAATAGGATTGGAAATTGTGACTGATAATATAATTATTGACCATGAAGGATCTTTTACAGTTAATGGAAAAAAACTACTAGATATAGTACGAATACTTAAAGATGATGAAATAATCTTTGAACTACTTGATAATATATTAACTGTAAAACAAAAACATTCAAAATTTAAATTACCAACTTTTGATGCCAATGCTTATCCATCATTTCCAACCATAGATGAAAAACCACAAATATCTATAGACTCTTTAAGTCTTATACAAAATCTGAAAAAAATATCATTCTCAATAGATAATAACAACCCAAAATTTGAACTTAACGGTGCATTGATTAATATAAAATCTCACTCAACTGATTTGGTAGGTACTGATACTAGACGATTATCTATTGCTACAATAGAAGGATATAATCCTGAAGAGTTATCAATTATAGTTCCTAAAAAAGCTATCTTAGAGATACAAAAACTTTTTTTAGATGAAATAACAATCTATTATGATAAAACAAATTTAATAATTACAAATAAAAACTATTATTTTTATACTCGATTGATCAATGGTAAATTTCCTGATTACCAAAGAATAATACCAGCTACATTAAAACATACTATTATTTTACCAAAAAAAGAGATGGTAGACTCTATCAAAATGATTACAACTATTTCTCAAGATATTAAATTAACCCTCTTAGCAGATAGAATTGTTTTTCATTCATTAGCATCTGATAATGTAGAAGCAAAAACAGAAATTTCAATTCCTACAGGTTTTGATAATAAATTTGAATTTAGTTTTAATAGTAGATATCTTCTTGATTTCTTATCTCAAATTGACAAAAATCAATTTGAGATAGGATTAAATGAAGAAAATTTACCATTTATGGTAAAAGATGATAATTTTATTACAATTATTATGCCAATTGTAATATAAATAAAAAAAGGTTTTTAATGAGTAAATATATATTTGTCACAGGTGGTGTTCTTAGTTCACTAGGTAAAGGTATTACAGCCGCTAGTATAGGAACACTTTTGAAACACTCTGGATATAGAGTAGGAGTACTGAAACTAGATCCATATATCAATGTAGATCCAGGTACTATGAGTCCTTTAGAGCATGGAGAAGTTTTTGTTACTAAAGATGGTGCTGAAACAGATTTAGATTTAGGTCATTATGAGAGATTTTTAGATACTTCATTAACAAAAAAGAATAATTTTACTACAGGGCAAATATATAAAACAGTTATTGAAAATGAAAGAGAAGGTAAATATTTAGGTAAAACTATACAAGTAGTTCCTCATATTGTAGATGAAATCAAAGATAGAATTATACAAGCTGGTGAAGGAAGGGATATTCTGATAGTAGAGTTGGGTGGTACAACAGGAGATATCGAAGGATTACCATTTTTAGAGTCTATCAGACAGATGAAACATGAACTAGGTCGTGAAAATGTAATGAATATTCATGTTACTCTACTTCCATATATAAAAGCTGCTGGAGAGTTAAAGACAAAACCAACACAACACTCAGTACAAGAGTTACGACGAATAGGTATAGCACCCCATATGCTTATTCTTAGAGCAGAACAGCCTGTACCAAAAGATTTAAAACAAAAAATAGCATATAATTGTGATGTAGATGAAGAGAGTGTTATAGATGCTATTGACGCTTTAACTATCTATCGTGTTCCTATGAATTTTTTAGCTCAAGATATATTGACACCTATATCTAAACAACTCAATCTTGGTGAACTTAAACCAAATATGGATGAGTGGAATGATTTGGTAACTAAAATCATTAAGCCTACCAAAAGAGTTACAATAGCTTTTGTTGGTAAATATCTCGATTTGAAAGAGTCTTATAAATCCTTAACAGAAGCACTTATCCATTCAGGTGCTCATCTGGATACCGATGTTGCTATCAAATGGGTAGATAGTGAAAAAGTTGAAGATGATGGAGCTCAAAAATATCTCCAAGATTGTCAAGGTATTTTGGTAGCAGGTGGATTTGGTGAACGAGGTGTAGAGGGTAAAATAGAAGCTATTAAATATGCTAGAGAAAATAAAATACCTTTCTTAGGTATCTGTTTAGGAATGCAACTTGCTATGATAGAATTTGCAAGAAATGTTCTTAAAATAGAAGATGCTAACTCTGTTGAATTTAATAAAGATACAAAAAATCCTATTATATATTTGATAGATCAGTTTATAGATGCTGAAGGTTCAAAACAGATAAGAACATCAACATCTCCTATGGGAGGTACTCTAAGACTTGGTGAGTATGAGTGTCATAATAAAGAGGGTTCAAATTTGGCAAATGCTTATCAGTCAAAAACTATCTATGAGAGACATAGACATAGATATGAAGCAAACCCTATTTATAGAGAACAATTAGAGGCTAATGGCATGGAGATAACTGGTGAATCTCATGGATTGATAGAAGCTGTCGAAGTTCGTGATCATCCTTGGTTTTTGGGTGTACAATTTCATCCAGAATTTACATCTAGATTACAAAGTCCAAACCCTGCTATATTAGCATTTGTGCAAGCATCAATGGATAATAATTAATCTAATCTATCCCTAAAGGATAGATTATTTGATACTATATGTTACAATATCCAAAAATTACAAATAAAATTTTATTTGATTTATTATCCAATAGATTTAAAGAAGATGGATTTTTATCTCTCAAAGACCTCCCCCACCCTAGCCTACTCAAAGATATGGATAGAGCTACAACTCGCATCATAGAAGCCATAAAAAATAAAGAAAAAATTATTTTAATTGGTGATTATGATGTTGATGGTGTAGTATCTACAACAGTTATAAAACTCTTTTTTGATGAGATAGGTGTTGATCTAGAGTGGATTATTCCAAACCGTTTTAGAGATGGTTATGGATTAAGCCCTACTCTTATACCTCGTATAGAGGGTTTTGATTTAGTTATAACAGTTGATAATGGTATTTCAGCTGTTGAGGCAGCTAATATCTGTCACGATATGGGTATTGATCTTATTATAACCGATCACCATCTATTACCTCCACTACTTCCAAAAGCTTATGCTATAGTAGATCAAAAACAGGATGATTGTTCTTTTCCTTATGATGATATTTGTGGTGCTCAGATAGCATGGTACCTTATAGCATCACTTAAAAATGCTCTCAATGTTAAAATTGATATCAAATCCTACCTTGACTTAGTATCTATAGCTATTATCGCTGATATGATGCCTTTAAAGCATATTAATAGAACAATGGTGCTAGTGGGTATAGAACTACTTAATCAAAGTGATAGAGCTGCTGTGAAGGCATTTAAAGAGTATCTGGATAGAGAGAGTTTTACAAGTGATGATATAGGCTTTCAGTTAGCCCCTACGCTCAATAGTGCTGGACGAATGGATGATGCTTTATATGCTGTTCAATTTTTATTAAGTCCAAATATATATGAAGCTCGTGTAGCTTTAGAAAGATTAGTCAACTATAATAATAGTCGTAAAGAGATTGAGCAAGATATCACCGAGCAAGCTCTAGCTTTGGTTAATGAAAAAGATGATGTTTTGGTCTTATCGGGTCAATCGTGGCATGAAGGGGTACTTGGCATCGTAGCTGCAAGAGTCTCTCGACACTGTTCAAAACCAACTATTATCTTGACAGAGAGTAGAGAAGGTGAACTAAAGGGGAGTGGGAGAAGTTTTGGTGAGTGTGATCTGTTTGCCATTACAAACACTTGTAGAGAGTATCTCAATAAGTTTGGTGGTCATCAAGCAGCTATTGGATTGAGTCTTTATGCTCATAATTTAGAGATTTTTAGAGAAAGCTTACAAGTAGAATATAATAATCAACAATACTCTACTCTCTCCTATGACCCTGAAATTGTTGGAGAGTTAAGTTTTTTGGATATCACTTTTGATTTAACAAAACTTATGCAACAGTTTGAACCATATGGACAGACAAATATAAGACCTAAATTTATAAGTCAATATGTTACAATACTTCAAGTTGATACTATGGGGAAAAATGGAGAACACCTTCGTTTTGCCTTTGAACAAGCTGGTGTTATTATGACAGGAGTTAAGTTCAAAACAACAGAAAAATTTTTAGGTGGAGAGAGAGTATCTCTCTCATATAGAGTGAATGAAAATAACTTTAGAGGCAAATGTACATTACAATTACTTATTGATGATATTATGATACATGATAATTAAGTTAAAATATAAAAAAATCTTTTATCTTAATTTTATATTACATAGAGTAAAATTGGCAATTATGAATTTTGAAAGGAAAAATTTTGGATAATAAAATGTTAAAAGAGGGCATGGAACTAATAGATGCACACTTCAAGGAAGAGGGAATTTCTCGTCGTGATGCTATAAAAATGTTTGGTGCGAGTGGAGCTGCAATGCTCATGGCAAGTGGTGCTACAACTGAAGCTGTAGCAAGTAGTTCTGCTAAAGGTAAAATTTTAATAATTGGTGGTGGTTTGGCAGGTATGTCAACTGCAGCAAGATTTGCAAGATCTTTAGATAATCCAGATATTACTGTTTTAGAGCCAGCAGAACATTCAACTTCATATCAGCCAGGACAAACACTAGTAGGTGCAGGTGTTTGGAAGAATGAAGATACTCAATATAACAGAGATGATTTTGTTCCAGATGGTGTAACACTTATCAAAGAAAAAGCTGTAGAGTTTAATCCAGATAATAATACTGTGAAAACAAGTGGTGGTAAAGAGCTTAAGTATGACTATATGGTTATTGCTGCTGGTCTTAAACTTGATTATTCAAAAATAGAAGGTCTTGGTATTACAGAAACAATTACCTCAAGAGGTGATGATTCTGCTGTTCGTAAAGTAATTGGTCAAAATGGCATAGCTTCTATCTATTTTGCAAATGGTGCAACAGACACTTGGACACAGATGCAAAAATTCATT
>Ga0193965_1000653_pt1 | contig 10404 bp, 9 predicted proteins | sample FB_8_MG_FD_140330 | JGI IMG/M metagenome (GOLD analysis project Ga0193965, IMG submission 140330) | Microbial mat bacterial communities from the Broadkill River, Lewes, Delaware, United States - FB_8_MG | ecosystem: Environmental > Aquatic > Freshwater > River > Microbial mats | place: USA... | reverse complement strand
TATCGTCTGCAAAGCTTTGACATCTCCTTGGGCTTTGTAGTAGGGGTGAACATCTCGCTCATATTGCAGATCATAAACGCTATCTATCTGCTCCTCACTCATATAGTCCTGCGGTGGATTTTGGATAAGCCATCTGCTATCTTGGAGTTGACAGAGTCCTTTGGAGATAACGGGTTCGTTGTTGTTGTAGAACTGATGAAACATATTGATAAAGGCTTTTTTATCTGCCTTGCACTCATCAAAAGAGGGAAGTTCTATGAAGCCCTCTTTGGCTTCTTTGGCTATGTAGCAGAGTCCTTGGATATCTTCATGACCTTGACCATCTCTATAGGCATTAGCTAATTCAAGTATAGTCCGCTCTGCCATACCATAGACCAACACATCTGCTTTAGCATCAAAGAGCAGAGATTTTCGTAACTTATTACTCCAAAAGTCATAATGGGTCACGCGTCGCAAACTCGCCTCTATACCACCGAGTACTATAGGCACGGTATCTTTGAAATTTTTGCGTATATGGTTGACATATTTGATACTCGCTCTATCAGGTCGGCGGTTGTTGGTGATACCTGGGGTAAAGTCATCTTGTTTGCGAAACTTCTTAGTAGAGGTATAGTTGGCGACCATACTATCCACCAACCCAGCACTCACACCCCAAAAGAGCTTCGGTTCACCAAGTCGAGTGATATCCACATCCAAGCTAATATCAGGCTGAGCTATCACCCCTACCTTATACCCTGCATCTAGCAGTATCTTACCTATAATTGCAATACCATTGTAGGGGGTATCGATATAGGTATCCCCACTCACAAGTATCACATCTAACTGCTCCCAGCCTAACTGCTTGAGCTCTTTTTTGGTAGTGGGTAGAAACATGGGTTTTCCTTATTTGCAAATAGTGCTGAATTTATTGTTTGGTATGACATCTAAAGGCTTAGAGCAAACCTTTGGGTCAAGTAGTTTTTTTCTAAACTGTGGATTTCTCTTTGGTGACTCTAATCTATCATACAATAGCACAATTTTTTTGATTTTATCTTTTTGTTTTTGATGTTGTGCTACTTTGCAACAGTTTTCTAACTGCTGAGACTTCTCTTTGAACTCTCTAAATGTTAAGAGACCACACATTATCTCAACAATTGCTATATTATCATTTTGGCATACTACTATACAATCACAAATTTTATAGTTAGCTCTAGGAAATAACTCTCGCTCTACAGTCCTATCAGTTCATTTATCTCTTCTGTCCTATCTAGCAACTCATCGAGTATATCATCAAAGTTATCGTTGGCGATACCATACTCATCTATAGCCAACTCCATAACCTCTGTACTCTCTCCTAAATCTTTGAAGAGATATGCGGAGACCCTCTCTTTGTCTATAACCGTCTCTTTGGGTAAATTATGTGCCTTTAGATACTCTGCTCTCTTCTCATCACTAGTACTAGAGAGTTTGATACAGTTACTCAACTCATTGAGGATGTAGTCACTATGTGTAGTTATCAATACCTTTGCCCCACTATTGACAAGCATCACCAATAATCGAGCCATCTCTACTTGGGCTTTGGGATGGAGGTGTGCTTCTGGTTCTTCTATAATAAGGAGTTTGTCTTTTAATGTAGAGAAATGTTTTAGGAAAATGACCAATGGCAATAGCTCGACAGTTGATGATGATGTTAAATGCAAATCTAATTTTTCTGCGTTATTTGTTTGCATATAAAACTGTGTATAGTTTTGACTATTTTTGTCTTCTATTATTTTGCCTTTTACAATTCTATTTTCGATGAAATTAAATATTTTTTCTAAATAGAACTTAGCATAATTATGATAGTGAAATGATGACTTGTCACCATCTCGAAACTTATTTGACTTTATATCTGCAAAATCGGAAATGAAATCAATGGTAGGTTCTGTCAATTTGGTCGTTGTAGGCAGTCCACCAAATCTATCCCTCAAAACACCTGATACTATCTCATCAAATGCCAAGACAAAACCTGTCCGTGATGCTGGAAAATAGAACGCTTTTTCTCTCGCTTTTTCATCAAACAATGCCTCTAAGATATTGCCAAATATTTTATGTAGAGCTTTTAGATCATCAGATTCACGATCATTGCTCTCTATTATTATAGTTTTATCTAAATGAATATCTTTGCTATTTTTTATTTCATAATTTAAGATAATATTTTTTAAGATACTTTTTTCTGTATTAAAACTTTTGTTTACTATCTCTACAATATTGTCCACAATAAAATAGAGCATACTTTCAATGAAAATATCTATGTTTTCACCTGAAAAATCAAACACTACTTTTCGGATAGATATAGTATCATATTCTTTTCCATCAACAAGCAACGGATGCTCTTCCCAAAAATCAGAAGTTTTTAATCTATTCATTTCCTTTAGAAAGTTAGAATTTTTATTAATTTTTATATATTTCCCAAAAGCCTCTGTAGCATATTTTTCTTTTTTATTATGTATACTAGACAAAACCTTATTCAACATATAAACAGTATGAGCCATATAACTCTTATTGGTACTATTCTTCCCCACAAATACAGTCAAATCTTTCACTTCTATAGAGGCTTCTTCTATCTTGGCTAACTCTTTGAGTTGAAATTTCATTATTTTATTCCTATTATAAACTATATAACGCCTTATGCTCCACCATGCTACAGTGGTTTTGGACTACTCTCATTCCTGCGTCTTTGGCTTTTTGGGCTGCTTGGTTGTTGACGAGGTGGAGTTGTCCCCAAAATACTTTTACATCTCCTCTTGCAATAGCAGCGTCAGCGATAGCATCAAAGGCGTTGGGTTTTCTAAAGATATTGACCATATCGACAGCTACTGGTATCTCGGCTAGGGAGCGGTAGACCTTTTCTCCTAGAATCTCTTCTTCTTTTGGGTAGACGGGGATAATAGTAAATCCTTGGCTCTGTAGATACTTTGCTACTCTATGACTGGCTTTGGTTTCATCAGGAGAGAGTCCTAATACGGCTATGGTTTTGACTGACTCAAATATATTTTTAATCTCTTCTTGATTGCTGTTGACTCTTGGTAATTCACATTCCATAATAACTCCTAGTAAGTATGATATAATTTCGACCATTTTAACAAGGAAAACTAATGCTAGACTTAAATAAAATTCAAAAAGCTTATAATTGTGTCTCTGAGGTAGTTTATAATACACCATTTAGCTATGCACCAATATTGAGTGCTATGAGTGGGTATGAGGTGTATCTCAAAAAAGAGAATCTCCAACGAACAGGAGCTTTTAAACTTAGAGGTGCTTTTAACTGTATTGCCAACTTAATAGAGAGTGGTAAACAAGGGGGTGTGGTGGCTGCGAGTGCAGGTAATCATGCTCAGGGAGTTGCATTGAGTGCAAAGCATTTTGGAATTGGAGCTACTATTATTATGCCAGAATCTACACCTTTGACCAAAATTCAAGGAGTCAAAGAGTTTGGGGCTACGGTTATACTCTATGGAAGCAATTATGATGAAGCCTATAGTTATGCTATGGAGTATGCCTTGAAGGAGTCTTTGGAGTTTGTACACCCTTTTAATGATGAAGCAGTCATTGCTGGTCAAGGGACAATAGGCATTGAGATGCTACAAGAACACAAAGACCTTGATGCAGTGGTAGTGCCTGTGGGAGGGGGTGGGCTTATCTCTGGTGTAGCAACTGCTATCAAAGCAATCTCTCCATCGTGCAAGGTTATAGGGGTATCTGCCAAAGGGGCTCCTGCTATGGCAACATCTTTTCAAGAGAAAAAGCCTATTGATAGTTTGAGTGTACGGACTATTGCAGATGGTATTGCTGTGCGAGATACATCACCTACAACTTTGGAGTATCTGCTAGAGTATGTGGATGCTATGATTATGGTAGGAGAAGATGAGATAGCCAATGCTATTTTGTTTTTGCTAGAGAGACAAAAGGTCTTAGTTGAGGGTGCAGGTGCTGTGGGTGTGGCACTCTTGATGCACAATAAGCTTGACCTTCCTAAAGGGAGTAAAGTAGGTATTATACTTAGTGGTGGGAATATTGATGTTACGATGCTCTCTCTTATTATAGAAAAAGGGCTTGTCAAATCTTCACGCAAAATGAAACTTATTGTGACACTTGTAGACAAAGCAGGTTCACTTATGCACTTTACGCAACTGCTCCAAGAGGTAGATGCAAATATTGTCCAAATTGGATATGACCGTACCTCTACAGACCTAAAGTTTGGGGATGCCAATGTCTCTGTAGATTTAGAGACCAAAGGGGTAGAACACCAACAAAAAGTGAGAGATATTTTGACAACGCATGGTTTTGCATTTTGTGAAGAGCATTAGGATGATAGCGATTGATTTGGGTTCTAATAGCCTAAGAGTTGTAGAGATAGAGTGTGATAGAGAGATATCTCTTGGCTCTTTTAACACCGTAGTCAAAACAGCAGATAAGTTACATAGCAGTGGTGTTATTAGCCAAGAGGCTATAGAGAGAATTATTACAAAGCTACATAGAGCCAAAGAGCAGATAGATTTTAGGAATAAACCAGTACGAGCCATTACTACAGAGGCTATGCGACAAGCTACCAATAGCAAAGAAGCACTCTTGGCAATAGAGGAGGCTACAGGTATATCGTTTGAGATTATCTCATCAGATGAAGAGGCGATGCTTACGCTCCTAGCAGTACAACATAGATTACAAAAACTTCCTCTACAAGCCCATAACTCCTTTGTACTTGTAGATATTGGAGGGGCTTCTACAGAAATTATCTACCACTATCCTCATAAGACTCTTAGCCGAAGTTTTCCAATAGGCATAGTTACTATCTCACAAGAGTATAGAACCCTTACACAGATAGCCAAAGCCCTGCCAGTTGTTATGAAAAGTATGCAAGAGTTTACTACAGAAGTAACGGCTCTTTATGGGCAACCTGAGGCATTTGTAGCTACAGCAGGAACACCTACTACTATAGCGAGTATGAAATTAGGGCAAACCTTTGCTACTTATAATCCAACATTAATCAATGGAACAACGCTTACATCCCAAGAACTAGAGTTGTATCTCCAAAAGCTTTTATCTATGCCAACAGAGCAACGAGAACTCACAGTAGGTACAGGAAGGGCAGATTTGATTACAGCTGGAGTGCTTATATTTGCACAGCTCTATACAATTACAGCGTTTGAAAAAGCAGTTGTGATTGATGATGGGCTTAGAGAAGGGGTGGCATTAGAGTGGTGTAGTAGGGCTAAAGAGTGCTAAAAAGCACCCTATTTTCCTAGTCCAAATACATTGGAGAGCGTATTAATATAGTTAAAGTATCCAGTAATTGCAATCGCTTCTAATATCTGTGCTTCACTATAGTTTGCCTCTTTGATGGCATCAATATCCTCTTGCTGTGTCTTATAGCTCTCTTTACCTGAAGCTTTAAGACAAAAATTGAGGAGTTTTTTCTCTTCATCAGAACAGTTAATAGCATCTACACCCTCTAAAACCTCTTCTACCTGTGCATCACTCATTCCAAGTGTTTTAGCAATGTTTTTATGTACATCTATACACATTTTACACCCATTTTCTATAGAGATAAGAAGAGCTATTCTCTCTTTTGTACTGTAGGGGAGGAGTGTCTCTTTGAGTAGATAGGATTGTACCATATTATCAGTTGCAGTATAGATATCTTGATTGAGAGCTAGAAGTTCAAAAATTTCGCCAAGTTTCCCTGTTTTTGCTAAAATACCTTCAGCTTTTTCTTTGATTGGTGATTGCATATCTTCATATTTACAGAGTGAAATATAGGCCATAATTTTCCTTTTGGTAATAAAAATAAATTGGAAAGCATTATAGCCTTAAATAGATAAATAATATCATCAAATAATTATTTATTCTAATATATAGAGGTATAGTTCTTTAGTATTGACTCTTATTTATGCTTTTTAACCAAATACTTAATAGAAAAATATTACTATTAAAATAACTCTATTAGAAAGGATATACAATGTTTAAAAAGTTTTTTTTACTTATGCTTATACAGTCTCTTTTTCTCTTTGCCTATGCAAAAGACCTTCAATTTTCGGGATATACCTCTTATAAACGATATGGTGGTACTATGAATCTCTCTGCGGATACAGTTCGTAATAATAGAATGCAAGGAGTCAGTGGTGATTTAAAAATAATGTTATGGGCTACAAGAGATAAGTATCGTGGCGGATATATTAATGGTTTTGTTGTTGCACAGAGTCGTATAGGACGACTACGAGGTAATAACTTTTTTTCTCGAGTTTCAAGAGATGCTAGTTTTTATGCACCTCCTAGAGGAAGATATTTTATGACTTTAACGCTATCAGAGTATCGATATGGTCGCTATGAGGTTGTGGATTATATTAATTATAATAGAAGAGAGTCATTTTAGCTTTATAATTTAGAGAATACTCTATTGGGAGAGATACAAATAGATAGAAGCAAATGGTAGTAATTTGTAGTTGTATTTAAGCCCTCCCAAAGTTCCCCTTGATATATTACAATTTTAAATTTAATACAAGTGAGAAATAATGCTGGAAATTGTTGTATTTATATATACTTTATACTTCTTTTTGCGTACATATACATCGATAATGCAAATAGGATATATTAATGATGAAAAGAGAAAAACACCTGTTTTAATGTCTGCTTCTAAATACCTTATAGCTGGAAATTATGCTGTAGCCAAAGAGAAGTTGGGCGTTGTAGAGAGTTTTGTGGATTATCTTCTTTTTTTGTGGTGGGTTATTGCTGGATTTACTTTGTTGCAAGGTATGATTACTATAGATAATCAAATTATAGAAGCTATAGTGTTTCTTTTTGGATTTACTGCTATAAGTTATATTATAGGCTTACCTTTTGAACTCTATCAAACTTTTAAGATAGATGAAGCATTTGGCTTTAATAAGATGACTCCTAAGATGTATGCAGTAGATGCTCTTAAATCAATACTTATGTTTTTTGTTTTTGGAGGATTAATATTTGGAGCTTTGGCTTGGATTATTGTAGGTTATGAGCATTGGTGGATTTGGGGCTTTGGTATGCTTTTTACTATAGCTCTTTTGGTAAATGTACTCTATCCTACGGTTATTGCACCCATATTTAATACATTTAATCCCATAGAAGAGGGTGAACTCAAAGAAGCCATTACTACTATGATGCAGAGTGTTGGACTCAAAAGTGATGGTATTTTTGTAATGGATGCAAGTAAAAGAGATAGTCGATTGAATGCTTACTTTGGGGGACTAGGAAAAACAAAAAGAGTGGTTCTTTTTGATACACTTTTAGCAAAACTCAACAAAGATGAACTCCTAGCAGTCCTAGGACATGAGCTAGGACACTTCAAACATGGGGATATTTGGAAAAATATTATCTTGATGGGAGTATTACTGTTTGTATCATTTTTCTTGCTTGGAAATCTTCCTGATGAACTCTTTAGCTCTATGGGTGTTATTCCTGAGGCAGGTGTACAGATAGCTACGATGACCCTACTTTTGCCTGTAGTGAGTTTTGTTTTTACGCCTATTATGAGTTTTGTAAGTCGTCATAATGAGTATGCAGCAGATGAGTTTGGGTCAGAGATGGGAGGCAAAGAGAATTTAGTTTCTGCTCTAATGAAGCTTGTAACCGAAAACAAAGCCTTTCCTAAATCACACCCTTTGGTAATATTTTTCTATTACACACACCCACCTATTATAGAGAGACTCAAAGAGCTAGGATTTGATGCATCTAATACTATAGTAGGAGAAGAAGATGAATTAAAAAAAGATGGGATATTTGCTTTTATAGATGAGGAGAAAAAAGTTTAATGACTATCTCGAAAGCACTCCAAATAGCAGTTGCCCAGTTACGAAGTAGTTGTTCGCAACCACGCTTTGAAGCAGAGTTGCTTTTGGGATATCACCTCAACAAAGAGCGACTCTATTTGCATCTCCATGAAAATAAGCTTGTAGAGGATATAGAGGGGTACCAAGCACTTATAGCTCGACGCAAAGCCCATGAACCCTATGAGTATATTACAAATAGTGCTAGTTTTTATGATATTGAACTTAGCCTCTCTTCAGGGGTATTAATTCCCCGACCAGAGACAGAACTGCTTGTCGATAAAGTAGCATCTATTATTGAAAGAGAAAAAATTCAAGAGATAGTAGAGATAGGTGTGGGCTCAGGAGCCATCTCTATTATTTTAGCCAGAAAATTTCCACATCTTAAAATAACTGCCACAGATATATCTCAAACTGCTCTTGATGTAGCTTCCCAAAATATTCAAAAGTTTGGACTCCAAAATCAAATCACGCTTCTTAGAAGTAACCTTATGGATAAAGTTACAACTTCTCCAAGATTAGTCGTAAGTAACCCTCCCTATATTGCAAATGATTTTAAACTAGAAAAAAATGTACATAACTACGAACCCCATACTGCTCTGTTTGGTGGAGAAATAGGTGATGAGTTATTACACAAAATTATAGATAATGCCCAAAATAGAGGTGTAGAGTGGCTCGCATGTGAGATGGGATATGATCAAAAAGCTTCTATAGAGAAGTATCTTCAAGGGGTTTGCATAGACTTTAGTGAGTTTTATCAAGACTTTTCTGGCTTTGATAGAGGATTTATAGCACAATTTTCACTCAAATAGCTTTTCTACTTATTACTCCATTTATTACTATATATAAAATAAAAAATTCAGTTTACCATTAGGTATTCCCAAAAAAATCTACTAGAGTAACTCAAAAACTTGTCACTATACTACACATAATAGAAAATAACTCTGCTCTTTAGAGGGAAAACGATGCCATGCTATGTTAATGCTATGTAGAGAATTTACTATAAGTAGTGCAAAACAAGGAGGAAAGAAATGAAAGCTATTACACTAAGCACTATTGCATTTTTGACATTGTCAACTTATGCAGTTGCAGGTGGGACTATTGAACCACAACCAAAAGAGGTTGTAGTCGAAGAGGTAGAAGAGAGTTTTGGGACAGTTTCTGGACAATTTCGATCATTTTATATAGATAGAACATACACAGGAATCTTAGAAAATAATCGTAATTCTCTAGCAATGGGTGGACATATTGGTTATGATACAAAATCATTTAGTGGTTTAAGTTTTGGATTTAAAGCGTATGGTACTTATGGTATTGAGATTCATGGAACACCAATAACAAGTTCAAACTATGACCCATCGCTCTATGGTGATGATTTTGATAACTATGCGTTTATAGGTCAAGCGTATATTAACTATGCTATCGGAAACACAGCATTTAAAATTGGTAGACAGAGACTAGATACGCCTCTAGCAGGTGCTGATGATGCAAGAATGCTTCCAAACTTATTTGAAGCAGTAGTCGTAAGTAACACAGATATTCAAGATACTACACTTATTGCCGCACATGTTACAAAAGAGACCGTTGGTACTTTTGGTAATGTTTATGGTACAGCAGGAGCATTATCACTCCAAAGTGGTTATGGTTTAGGCTATAAACTTGGTACAGGTGGTGACTTTGCTACTATGGGTGAAATTGCTCTTGGCGAAGGGACAGACACTTCAGGTGTATCCGCAGTAGCTGCTATTTATGCTAAAGATGGACTCAAACTTCAAGCTTGGGACTACTATGCGTATGATATCTTAAATGCTATCTATCTTCAAGCAGACTATAAATTTGACTGGCTCACAGCCTCTGCACAGTATATCAATGAAACAGATACAGGTGATGCATTAGCAGGTGAAGTTGATAGTAACTATTTTGCTGTTAAATTAGCTGGAAAATATGAAAACTTAAGTGCTTATGTAGCATTCTCATCTACTTCAAGTAGCGATGATACAACTATGAATGGTGGAATACTCACACCTTGGGGTGGTATGCCAGCATTTACACAAGGTATGGTAACAAGACACCAATTCTTTGCAGATACAGAAGCTACAAAAATTGCAGCTACTTATAAATTTGCAGAGACTGGTCTTGATATTAAAGCAACAGCTTATTATGTAAGTTTTGATGTGGGTGCAGAGAATACTTATGTTGAAGATACAGCTTGGACAGCAGAAGAGTCAGGGTTTGATATTCAATACAACCCAGAACAAGTAAAAGGTCTTAATCTTAGATTTAGAGCAAACTTCCCTACAGATTTCAAACCAGGTTTAGATTGGTCAGAGTATAGATTTATTATAAACTATACCTTTTAAGGAGAAACAATATGACACAAGAAACAGTTGAACGGATTAAAAATAATCCTAAATATCAAAAATTGGTAACAAGTAGAAGCCGATTTGCTTGGACACTCTCTATTATTATGTTAGTTGTCTATTATGCATTTATTCTAGTAATTGCATTTGACCCTGGTATTTTGGGTGCAAAAATGGGTGATGGTGTGATTACGATTGGTATTCCTATAGGGATTGCAATT
>Ga0193965_1000652_pt1 | contig 10407 bp, 8 predicted proteins | sample FB_8_MG_FD_140330 | JGI IMG/M metagenome (GOLD analysis project Ga0193965, IMG submission 140330) | Microbial mat bacterial communities from the Broadkill River, Lewes, Delaware, United States - FB_8_MG | ecosystem: Environmental > Aquatic > Freshwater > River > Microbial mats | place: USA... | reverse complement strand
TTCCTATTTTGCTTTTAGCTAGTGTAATCATCTTGGGAATAATCGTTTTATTTTGCTCTTGCTCTATGGTTTGATTACTCTCTTTGATAGTAGCAATAGTTATTGTACGATTTAAATCTTCTATTACAACACTACAGTTTGCATCATGACTAATAGTAATTTTTATCTGTGATGGAGTAGATTGAGTAAGAGATAAATGAATCTTACAATCAAGAGGTGTTTGAATAGATTCAACCGAAAAAACAGCGGTTTGAAACAAAATAAATAGAATAAAAATATTTTTTTGCATAAAACTCTCCTAAAATACTTTTCAACTATTTTATCATAAATAACTATTTTATGATATAATAAGAGTAACTATTTAAAAAGGATTTATAATGATTTATAAAAATATTCGTCCAGCATTTTCTATGATTGAATTAGTTTTTGTTATAGTTGTTATTGGTATTTTAGCTGCTGTAGCTATTCCTAAACTTGCTATGAATAGAGATGATGCAGTGATTACAACAGCAAAATCAACAGTCTCATCTATCCGTAGTGCCTTAGCTACAGAGAAACAGAAACGAGTTTTACAAGGAGATTTTAAAGCTATTTTTAAACTAAGTAAAACAAGTGGCTATAATAAAAATATTTTTGATGCATTTGATGGAGATGATACAAATTCTGTTTTGGAATATCCATTAGTATCATGTGAAAAGAGTACATCAACAGGCTGTTGGCGAGAGACAAAAACTGGTACAAGGTCACCTACAGGAACAACTACAACAAGTGAATATACATTTGTAATGCCTTCATCCACAACAAAAAAAGCTATATTAGAACTAAAAAACAATCGTCTAAATTGTAAATCTACAACCGATGAATACTGTAAAGAACTCACCCAATAGATTTGCACTACTACCAGCTCTCTCTTCTAAAGTCCTCTGCTCCTAGGCTTACTTACTCTTGGGAAGAGGAGTTGGTTTTGGGGAGTGTTGTCCTTGTGCCTCTTAAAAGTAGTACTAAAGAGGCTGTAGTTGTAGAAGAGACTACAGAGCCTACAGAGTTTAAAACTCAAAATATTATTTCGATTCTTCCTTTTTGCTACTCATCGATTCAAATAGAGATAGCTAAATTTATCTCTTTTTACTACTTCTCCTCTTTTGGGGAAGCACTCTCACTTTTTATACCCTACTCTACAAAATCTACAATAATAAAAAAAGAGATAGCTCTTATAAAAAAACCTCTGCTTACGCCTATACAAGAAAGAGCCTATCAAAAAATACTTACTCATGATAAATCACTGCTTTTTGGTGTCACAGGTTCAGGCAAAACAGAGATATTTATTATGCTTATAGCCAAAATGATAGAAGAGCAAAAAACTTCTATATTTTTGATGCCTGAAATTTCTCTTACTCCACAGATGGAAAAAAGACTTAAAGTATATTTTGGAGAGAGAGTCGCGATGTGGCACTCTAAACTTAGCAAGAAAAAAAAAGAGCAAATATTAGAAAAAATCTATGCCCAAGAGATAGATATTGTGGCAGGGGCTAGGTCTGCACTCTTTATACCCTTTGAGAACTTGGGGCTTATTATTGTAGATGAAGAGCATGATGATAGCTACAAATCCATGACGCGTCCACGATACCATGCGCGAGACTTAGCTCTATTGATAGGACAAAAAAGAGGTGCTAAAGTACTTTTGGCTAGTGCTACACCAAGTTTGAGTTCTTATTATAAATATCCTATTATCAAATTAGACAAGCCATTTATCCAAACAAAAAAATCATACTATTTTATAGGTGGAACAGAACTTAACTCTACTATTATAAATAAACTACAAAAAAATTATAACGAAGAGAATCAGGCTCTCTTTTTTGTGCCTACTCGTGGTAATTTTAAGTATTTATATTGTGATAGATGTGGGTCTACGCATCTTTGTCCTTACTGTTCTGTAGGTATGGCTTTGCATAGATATAACAGGCATCTTAAGTGTCACTATTGTGGGTATACAGAAGCTATTGTAGATACTTGCACCACTTGTGGCAATCAACCACTCCTAAGCCAAAGAATGGGGACAGTAGAAGCTAAAGAGATTATAGAAATGCATATACCCTCGCTACAGATTGAACAGTTTGACAAAGATAGTATTACTACTGCTACCAAGCTTAAAAAAGCTCTTAAACGCTTTGAATCTAAGCAGAGTAATTTACTTTTGGGAACACAAATGCTTAGTAAGGGGCATGATTATGCCAATATAACTCTGTGTGTAATTATGGGACTAGATTATCTTTTGGGTTTAGCAGACTATAGAGCAAGACAAAAAGCTATAAGTCTCTTGATACAGATAGCAGGACGAGCAGGACGAGCCAAAGAGGCTGAGGTGCTTATTCAATCTAATAATTCAGAACTTTTTACCCCTTATTTAGATAACTATGAAGCTTTTTTGGAAGATGAATTAGAGTTTATGCGTGATATGTATCCTCCTTTTGTTACCTTGGCACGGATACTTATCGCCCATAAAGAGTCACAAAAAGCCTTAGAGCTTATGAATCAAACCGTTGATAAAATAAAAGCTTTTGAAAATATAGAAATTATAGGATCAGGCAAAGCACCTGTAGAAAAAATTGCAGGGAAATACCGCTATAATATACTTCTTCGTTCTTCTCAAAGAATAGCACTTATAAAGGCACTTCATGCTATAAATCAAAGAGCTATAGAGATAGATATAGATCCTGTAGATTTTTCATAAAAATAAATAATAATTATTCAAGACTAAAGGCAAAAAAATGAAAGAGAGATACCCAACTAAAAAGATATTTGTAGGTGGCGTAGCTGTGGGTGGGGATGCTCCTATCTCTGTGCAGTCTATGACATATAGCAATACACACGATGTAGATGCAACTGTAGAACAGATAAATAGACTCCACTTTGCAGGGGCTGATATGGTGCGTGTAGCTGTGCCACAAATGGAAGATGCCCTAGCTCTTAAAGAGATAAAAGAACGCATCTCTATACCACTAATTGCAGATATACATTTTCACTATAAACTTGCTCTTGAAGCTGCTAAATGGGTAGATTGTATCCGTTTTAATCCTGGAAATATTGGTGAAAAGTCTCGTATCAAAGAGATAGTCAAAGCCTGTAAAGAACGCTCTTTACCTATCCGTATAGGTGTAAATGCAGGTTCACTAGAGAAAGAGTTTGACCAAAAGTATGGAGCAACTGCCCAAGGTATGGTCGCAAGTGCTGAGTATAATATTAAATTCTTAGAAGATTTAGATTTTACAGATATTAAAGTATCTCTAAAAGCTTCTGATGTAGAGAGAACTGTAGATGCCTATAGAATGCTCCGCCCAAAAAACCATTACCCTTTTCATCTAGGGGTTACAGAAGCAGGAACACTCTTTCATGCAACAGTTAAATCATCTATAGGTTTAGGAACGCTACTTCTTGATGGTATAGGTGATACGATGCGTGTCTCGATTACTGGGGAACTAGAAGAGGAGATAAATGTAGCAAGAGCTATTATCAAAGATAGTGGACGAAGCAAAGAGGGGCTTAATATTATCTCCTGTCCTACCTGTGGACGCATAGAAGCAGACCTAGTAACAGCTGTAGAAGAGGTAGAAAAACGCACCGCACATATCAAAGCCCCTATGAATGTCTCTGTAATGGGGTGTGTGGTCAATGCCATTGGAGAGGCCAAACATGCAGATGTAGCTATAGCCTATGGCAAAGGGAGTGGACTTGTGATGGTAGGAGGAGAGGTAGTAGCAAAATTACCAGAAAAAGAGCTTGTAGATAGATTTGTCTTTGAGGTGGAAGAGTTTGCCAAAAAGAGTGGTGATTAATGGAGAACATGTATAACCTCAATATAGAAAGAGCCGTACTCTCTGCAATAATATTTGACCCACAGATATTTGAAGAGATAGCATCCAAACTACGCCATAATGATTTTTATCTTCCCTTTCACCAGCATCTCTTTAGTGCCATAGAGGAGTTAGCAGTAGAAGAGAAGCCTATAGATGAAGAGTTTCTTAGAGCCAAACTTATCTCTATGAATACCTTTGATGAGATAGCCATGCTTGAGATACTCGCAGCCAATCCTATCTCTAATACAACAGCCTATCTTACAGAAATCAAATCCAAAGCAAGTAAAAGAGCCTTAGTCACTCTTGCCACAGAGATTAGAAAAGTCACTATAGAAGATGACCTCCCCACAGAAGAGATTATGAATCTTGTGGAAAAAAAACTCTATGAGATAACCCAAAACAGCACCAATGAAGATTTTAGAGAATCCAAAGATATTACACTTACTATGATGGATGAGATAGAGCGACTCAAAGCCCTAGGAAACTCAAAACTTATAGGCACAGATACAGGCTTTAGAAATCTCAACGAAAAAACAAGTGGATTTGGTAAGGGAGACCTAGTCATCATTGCAGCTAGACCAGCGATGGGGAAATGTTTGGGAAAGGGTACAAAAGTTTTAATGTACTCAGGAGAGCTTAAAAAGGTAGAAGATATTCAGGTTGGAGAAGAGCTTATGGGCGATGACTCCACCCCTAGAAGAGTACTCTCTTTGGCTCGTGGCAGAGAAGAAATGTACTGGGTTCATCAAAATAAAGGGATAGACTATCGAGTGAATAAGTCACATATTTTATCATTAATAGATGACAAAAAGAATATTATTAATATTGAAGTTTCTAAATATTTGGACAAAAATATTGAGTTTAAAAAAAGATACAAAGGTTATAAAGCTACTCTTAACTCCAATAAAGTATCTTTTCCTATTCCCTCTATTACTTCAGAAAATAGATACTCCAAAATTACTGTTCAGTATGACAAAGTAGATGATTACTATGGATTTGAGATAGATGGAAATAGGCTCTTTTTACTAGAAGATATGACTGTTACTCATAATACTGCACTTGTTCTTAATATGGCTCTGAAAGCGATAGAGAGAGATGAAGGGGTGGCATTCTTTTCTTTAGAGATGCCAGCAGAGCAGTTGATGCTTCGTATGCTTTCAGCTAAGACCTCTATACCCCTTCAGGCACTGCGTGTAGGTGATTTGCGTGATGAGCAGTGGAGTCAGTTCTCTTCAGCGGTAGATGATATATCTCGTAAAAAACTTTTTGTTGATGATGGTGGATATGCAACCATACACCATGTCCGCTCCAAGCTTCGCAAACTCAAATCACAACATCCAGAGATTTCTGTGGCTATTATTGATTATTTACAACTTATGAGTGGTGATGGAGGAAGAGAGGGAAGACAGCAAGAGATTTCAGAAATTTCTAGGGGTTTAAAGCAGTTAGCTAGAGAGTTAGACATCCCTATCCTCGCTCTTTCACAGCTTAACCGTGGAGTAGAGAGTCGAGATAATAAAAGACCTATGTTAAGTGATTTAAGAGAAAGTGGTGCTATCGAACAAGATGCGGATATTATTTTGTTCGTCTACCGTGATGATGTCTATCGTGAGGCTATGGAGAAAGAGAAAGAGATGAAAGCCAAAGCTGAAGGGAAAGAGTATACTGGGGAATTTAAGAAAAAGGCTGAAGAGGATGCAGAGATTATTATAGGCAAACAGAGAAATGGACCTACTGGGACTGTGGATCTTGTCTTTCAAAAGAATTTTACTCGTTTTGTAGATGCCTCTGTCTCTCCTGCTTTTGAGGTGGTATATGAAGAGGGAAATACAGATATGCGTGAGGGTCATATAGAGCTACCACCTATAGAGATGCCACCTCTATAGACTCTTATGCTCTTAGAAAAACCAAAACTCTTTAGAACCTATAAAGAGGCTTTTTGGGTCTTGGGAGTTTTGAGTTTGATACTCTCTGTTCGTCTTCTGCTTCTCTATTGGGAGTATAATGAGTTTATTGGTAAGCCCTTTTATTATACACATGCCCTAGTACTCCAACAATATACAAAACAAAAAGATAACAAACCCTATCAAGTACTTAAACTCCGCACCAAAGAGGGGTATACTCTCTATACTACTGCCCACCTAAAAGAGAATCTTACAAACTATAAAATAAGAATTAGACTTATACCTGATACCTCTCTTGGTTTTTGGGAGTACTTACGAGCTTTTTATATCAAGAGTACTATTAAAGAGGTATATCAAAAAGTAGAAACAACCAAAGGAAAACTCTTAGAGACTCTAGCCTCACAGCACCAAGAGAGAGAGGTTATCTCTTTTTATCAAGCAATATTTTTGGCAACACCTCTTGATAAAGCCTTGCGAGAAAAGATAGCAATGTTGGGAGTTAGTCATCTTGTAGCACTTAGTGGATTTCATTTGAGTATTTTATGGGTAGTGGTCTATGGTCTCTTGCTTCTTCTCTACCAGCCTTTGCAACAACGCTATTTTCCCTACCGCTATAGTCTTATAGACTTAGGTATACTCACTATTATACTTCTCTTTGGCTATCTCTGGTTTGTTGAGTTTCCTCCATCACTACTTCGCTCTTTTGCTATGCTTTTGATTGCTTGGATGGCTTTACTTTTGGGAATAGAACTTGTAAGTTTTGGGCTTTTAGGATTTATTGTTATAGTACTTTTAGCACTCTTTCCTAGACTTATTGTCTCTTTAGGATTTTGGTTTTCGGTATCAGGAGTATTTTATATCTACTTAATTTTACATTGGAGTAAAAGAGTTCATAAATATATCATCTCTTTTATCTTTATCCCTCTAGGAATATTTATTTTGATGCAACCTATAGTACATGCTTTATTTGGTATTACAACACTATGGCAACTCTTGTCACCACCACTATCTCTACTCTTTACACTCTTTTATCCTCTAGTTATTGCTTTGCATCTGATAAGTATGGGAGGAGTTATGGATAGTTGGTTAGTGTGGCTTTTTTCATTACCCAAAGGATATGAAGAGAATATTTTATCACTAGAACTTTTGATTGGATATATTATACTCTCATTAGGAGCGATAGGGAGTAGGTGGCTCTTTATAGCTACGCTACTCCTCTCCTTTACTTATCTTCTCTATATTTTAGTCTGAAGACTCTGTGCTATTATTATCATCGTCATAACTCTCATCATCATCATCATTATCATCGTCATCATAACTGTCATCATCATAACTGTCATCGTCACTATCTTTTTTAGGCTTTTTCTCTTTTTTCTCTATATCTTTCATACTTTTATCTTTGGATACAATAGTGCCGTTCTCATCTAAGGTATAGTTATTCTCAAATGCATTCTCATTTGCATGTGTTAAATGTGCATAGAGTTTGTTTAAAGACCCCAACATACTGCCTCTGTCTGCACTCACATCTACCATTAACTCTTTGGCTAATTCGGTATCAGTTGCATTTGATTCAGCAAAAGTTAAACCTATATCTTTTTTATTATTCAGAAGTTCTGCATCATCACCTGTTGCACCATTCAAAACAGCAAGAATAAACTGTTGCTTCGAGAGGTTTCCATCTCTTAGACCTTCTCTCCAATAATCAATACCTGCTTCATCCCCTGCTCTATCAAAAGTATTTTCATAAACTTTTTCAATAAAATCAGTCTCATCAAGACCTTCTGGATACTTCTCTTTTGTCTCATTTTGGTCAAAGAAACTCTCTGCTATACCCTCTAAACTCAAATTTGAATCTGCTACCCAATATGCCAAACCAGGACCATCAGGTGCTCTATCAAATGTTGCTACATAGAGTCCTGCTACACTATCTTCTGTCGCCTCTTCTGCAAATATTGTACTACCAAGCAAAACAAATGCTATTGAGGATGCTAGAATAATCTTTTTCATATAAATACTCCTTCTATTAAGTTATAGTATATGATAGCTAAAAAAGATTAAAAGAACTATTTGAGTGATATTTCTATATCTTTGTTATCTCTACACCTTTATCTAAAAGATAGCAAAACCGTAAACCATGTAAAAATATAGCCCAAGAGATATAAATCCAGAGGAAAAAGAAGAGTAAGATACTAATACTTCCATAGATACTAGAGTATGTCTGGTTGTGCATCACATAGAGTACAAAACCACTCTTTGCAAGATACCATATAAGTGATGCTATAAAAGAGCTTGTAATGGCTGCTCGTTTGGATATTCTTTTGTGTGCAGAGAGTTGGTAGGCAATATAAAAGACACCCCAAACCATAAGAAAAGGTAAAAAATAGTAAATATGAACTGTATGAACCAACGAAGAGAAATAGAAAGAGATTCCAAGCATTGTAGGTACAATAATAACTAATGAGAGATAGGTTGTAAGTGCCTGTACAGCTGTTCTTTTTGGAGTTTCAAAAATATCATTTACAACAAAATCATAATTTTTAAAAAACATCACAGCTGCAAATACTACATAAAAAAATCCAACTATTCCAAGCTTATCTGCATTGGCTATAAAGCTATCTATATGAGTCATAATCTCTTTGGAGTGGGTAGGCATAAGGTTGGCAAAAATCATCTGATGTACTTTTGCATATACAGACTCAAAGATAGGAAGATAGGTAAAAACAGAGAGTAAAATAACAAAAAGTGGAATAATAGAGAAGATACTATTCCAACTCAAACTAGAGGCATAGTATCCTAGTCTATCATCCAAAAGATCTACAAAAAAATCTCGCATAAAAAAATAATAATTTCGTACAATTTCTGTAGTTTCTTTAGAAAGGTTTATCACACTGGTAGTCCCATCTTTCCAGGGTTCAAAATATTATTAGGGTCAAAAGCATTTTTAAGGTCTCTAAAGAGTGTTAACTCTTCTTCATTAAAAGCAATACTCATAAATGGTGCTTTACTTGTGCCTATGCCATGCTCTCCACTTAGTGTTCCACCCATACTTACTACAAGCTCAAATATCTCTTCTATAGCGTCATGTCCTTTGGCTAACTCTTCTGGATTACTCCCATCAACCATTACATTCACATGGATATTTCCATCACCCGCATGACCAAAACATGGTACTTTAAATCCATACTTGTCCCCTATCTCATAGATACTTTTAAGGGCTTTTGGTAAAAGGCTTCGTGGGACTGATATATCTTCATTAAGCTTTTTGGAACCAAATATTGTAATAGATGGGGAGGCATTGCGTCTTGCATACCAAAGCTCTTCTCTATGCTTTTTGTCTTTGGCAATCACAAAATCTACAGCTCCATTCTCTCTAAAAGATTTTTCTAATATCTCTAATTGGAAATCTACTTCTTGGGAAACATTCCCATCTACATCTCCAATCAATAACGCACCTGCATCTTCAGGGAGTTCTACACTTAATTTCTCTTTGAGAGCTTGTACAACCAAACTATCCAAAAACTCCATTGCTACAGGATTTGCCCCTGATGCTAATGATTTGAATACTGCATTCATAGCACTCTCAACAGATGGGAAAATCCCCATATACCCTTTGGTAAAATTAGGATAAGGCAGAAGCTTTAGGGTTATCTCTGTAGTTACTGCTAGTGTCCCTTCACTTGCAATAAGGATACCTGCTATATTATATCCTGCTACATCTTTGATGGTTCGTTTTCCTGCACGGATAATATCACCATTTGGACGCACCGCACGAAGAGCCATAACAAAATCTTTGGTAATACCATATTTGGCTGCTCTCATACCTCCTGCATTCTCACTTACATTTCCTCCAAGAGTAGAGTACTCTTCACTCGCTGGGTCTGGCGGATAAAAAAGCCCCACTTCTTGAACAGCTTTTTGTAAATCCATATTGATAACACCCGGTTGTACCACAGCTACCATGTTTTCAAAATCAATCTCTAAGATGCGGTTCATATATTTTTCCATAGCAAGAATAATCCCACCATTTGTAGGTAATGCTCCACCAGTAAAGCCAGAACCTGCACCACGAGGAGTAATCACTATCTTATGCTCATTACAATATTTTAAAATTGCACTTACATCCTCTTCATGTCGAGGAAACACCACAGCTTCAGGTTCATAACGAGTGCGTGTAGCATCATAACTGTAGGCTATCAGATGTGCTTTGTCGCTATAGACATTCTCTTTGCCTACTATAGCTTTAAGAGCCTCTATATGTGCTGTCTCTATCATCGAATATTTCCTACCATATTGTAATAAGTACCTGTAGCTTTTCTACTAAACCATCCACTATCTATCTCACCCAAACGCATATAAAAAGGAAATTGTCCTTTTTTTGGTAATCCACTCAAAGCCATCTCACCTACATATCTACGACTAATAGGGTCATAAAGTACCCCTTTGCCTTTTTTTACTATATAGATAAGACCTACTTGATACTCACTTGCAAACTTTGCTAAATTATCTTTTGTAGGAATTTGGTCTCCCTCTTTGGATAAAAAGAGAGCATACAAGTCAGGGTGTACCCAATTTTTAGATACTGATGCTGTAATTTTGGAGTATGTTGCACTATCTGGTGCTAAAAGAAGAATTGTTCTATACAAATACCC
>Ga0193965_1000651_pt1 | contig 10408 bp, 11 predicted proteins | sample FB_8_MG_FD_140330 | JGI IMG/M metagenome (GOLD analysis project Ga0193965, IMG submission 140330) | Microbial mat bacterial communities from the Broadkill River, Lewes, Delaware, United States - FB_8_MG | ecosystem: Environmental > Aquatic > Freshwater > River > Microbial mats | place: USA... | reverse complement strand
TCAACTATTGTGGCACAACTTCTATTTTTAGAAGCGGAAGATCCAGAAAAAGATATCTACCTTTATATAAACTCTCCAGGTGGAGTGGTAACTGCGGGTATGTCTATGTTTGATACAATGAACTATATTAAACCAGATATTTGTACTATTTGTATCGGACAAGCTGCTTCTATGGGTGCTTTTTTATTAAGTGCTGGTGCAAAAGGGAAAAGATATTCTCTTCCACACAGTAGAATTATGATACATCAACCATTAGGTGGAGCACAAGGTCAAGCTACAGATATAGCTATCCAAGCAAAAGAGATATTAAGAATGAAAGATGAGTTAAATCAACTTTTAGCAGACCATACAGGTCAAGATGTAGAAAAAGTAGCAAAAGATACAGATAGAGATAATTTTATGTCAGCACAAGAAGCTTGTGACTACGGAATAGTAGATAAAGTAATAGCTAGACACGAATAGAGAGTTTTTATGGTTAGAGAGATTATAACATACCCAAATCCAATATTGAGAAAAAAATCAAAAGATGTGGAGGTTTTCGATGAAAACCTTCATACTTTGCTAAATGATATGAATGACACGATGATGAGTGCTGGAGGTGTTGGTCTAGCTGCTATACAAGTAGGGATAGATTTAAATGTTTTAATCATCAATATCCCTATTGATAACGAAGGTGAACTTGATGATGGGATGCAAAAGCCAGAGAATTTAATCGAGGCTATCAATCCTGTTATTACTCACAAAGATGGTGAACTTGTTTTTAATGAAGGGTGTTTAAGTGTACCGGGATTTCATGCAGAGGTAAAACGAGCTGAGCATGTGATAGTAGAATACTACAACAGAGATGGTGAAAAACAAACTATGGAAGCAGAAGACTTTTTAGCTGTTGCATGGCAACATGAGATGGAACACCTAAGTGGTCATGTTTTTATCGAACATTTATCTTTTTTAAAACGGAAAAAGTTTGAAAAAGAGTGGAAAAGAGAACTCAAAGAGAAAGGTAAAAAATAATGCAAAAAGAACCAATGAGAAGTATAGATTATGATATCCTTACAAAAACTCTTAGTGATATGAAACTTATTGAAAGACCAAAAATATTAGTAGCTATTGAAGAAGCAAGACAACTTGGTGACTTAAAAGAAAATGCAGAATACCATGCTGCAAAAGAAGAACAAGCAAATATAAACAAAAAAATAGCAGAACTAGAAGACCTTATCACAAGAGTTGTGATAATAGACCCATCAACACTAGCTCACGATAAGATAAGCTTTGGTTCAACTATATCTCTTATAGATGTAGCTACTGATGAAGAGATAACATACACTATAGTATCTTCAGCACACAGCAATCCAGATGAGGGAAAAATATCTTTTCACTCTCCACTAGCAAAACAACTTTTAGGTAAAAGTGTAGGGGATGAGTGTATAGCACAACTTCCAGGTGGAAAAAAAGAGTTTGAGATAGAAGAAGTGTATTATGATGAGGATAGATTGTGTTAGATTCTACTTTTAAAGTAGATGCACTATAGAAAATTAAAAGTATTGAATACTTTTAATTATATTCAAATTATCAAATTCAAAATTTATAAATTCTAACTCTGTTAATTTATATATTTCATTATTTTCATCAGAAACTATATCTATAAAAATTGTTCTAATTTTCTTTTGATTATTAGTAATTTTAGTTAGATATATCAATGGATAATATAATTGCAACAAAGAAAATGATGTCCGTTGTTTAGAACCTTGTTTCGCCTCAAAAATAATAATTTCATAATTTTATACCATAAACCTTGATCTTTATATTATTTTATACTATAATTGCAAGAATTTAATTATAAAAGGTTTTTAATTGGAATTTATTGATTTATTTGCAGGTATTGGTGGATTTCGTAAGGGTATGGAAGCACATGGACATAAATGTGTTTTAAGTTGTGAAATAGATAATAATGCAAGAAAAAGTTACTCTGCAATTCATAATGAAAAATTAGATTTTCCTAAAGATGTAACAAAATTAGTAGAAAATAATCAGTTACCTAAATCTTATGATGTATTATGTGCTGGATTTCCTTGTCAACCATTTAGTAGAGCTGGTAGACGAGAGGGATTTAATAGTAATAAAAATGGAAATCTTTTTTTTTCTGTAATGGATATAATTGATAATAGTGAACCTAAAATAGTATTCTTGGAAAATGTAAAAGGTCTTTTAACATCAGGAATAATTGAAGAACCTCAAAATGTAGATCCTAGTGCAAAAATAAAACCTAAATATATTGAAGTAGAAAAAGGTAATACATTTAAAATTATACTAGAATACTTACATAGTCATGGATATGATGTACAATGGCAATTAATAAATAGTGCTCACTTTATAGCTCACAAGAGAGAAAGAGTTTATATTGTTGCTACAAAAAGAGCAGAATCTTTTAATCAAATCTTTCCAATACATACAGATAAACAAATACTAAAAACAAATGACATATCTTTTGATAAAATGTTAAGTGATAGTCAATATGATTTTATCGAAAAAGAAAACTTCCTTTTTAAATTGGATAAAAAAGGAGATTTAATTGATTTATCAACTAAAAAGAAATTTATATTTTCTAAAACAACCCCATGGAAAAATTTTGGTATGATGATTAATGGTAATATTTTAACTACTAAAGTAAAGCATGAACCGAGTGTAATTCATAAATTAGAAAATTATTTACAAAAAGAAAAAATTGATCCAAAATATATTTTAAGTAAGGAAGAAGAAGAGAAGCAAATTTATGCTAAATCACCTAAGACTTGGAAAAGTGGAAATAAAATGGGGAAAATGGCTTTTCCTGATCCTATAAATAAACCATCGAGAACATTAACAGCAAATTCGTCAGGAAGAGAAATGATGGTTATAGCCCATGGAAAAAAATATAGAAAACTCACTCCAAAAGAATATTATTTATTGCAAGGTTTTACAGAAGAAGATTACAATAAAGTAGTTGATGCTAAAGTTTCGGAAAGTCAGATTAAAAAACAAGCAGGTAATGCAGTTACTGTAACAACAATAGAACAAATTGTTAAAAGGTTTTAGAAGAAATTATATTTTTACAATATGTCCTCTATTTTTATTATCTTTATTTTTTCTGACATCAATTCTAAAAGTATCAGGTTTATCAAGCCCAATAATAAGCATAGGAACCGTTAAAATATTACTCATAGGTTTTAAATATCTAATGTATTTTTCATACGACCCTATTGAATTATCAAATCCACCTGCTTTTTTCATTTCATCTGTTGCAGTAATAACAATACCTATTTTTGTTTGAATCTCTTTTTCTACATGGTTTAACTCTGAAGCAAGTAATGGCTTTGTTAAATTCCAAGCAACAGCTTCTCCATGATTGAATGCAACTTCAACAGATACGTTTTCTTTTGCAAAATCTAATCTCCATCTTTTATCATTATATTCTTTTTCTTTTTTTCTTTCTTTTTCAGAAAATATTGCACTTTCTGGTTTCCATTCTTTATCTTTAAATCTTATTTTTAGAATTTTATTTAATGTTGTTGAAATACTCATATTATTTTTACCATATTTTTGAAAATGTAAAATAATATCTTGTTCTGAAATATTATTTAGTATATCTATTAAGTCTTCCCATTCTTTTTTAAATTCATCTTCACTTTGTAAAATCTCTAATCCATATCTATATGAGTAAAACTTATATTTCATTAATTTTCCTAATTAAGTTGATTATTTGTATTTATTATATTTTGTACTAATGCAATATGCTCTTGTAAAACAGTATTTGAAGAACCTTTAACTATTCTCATATCCGAACATAAATCTCTTACATCTATTCCTTGTACATCAGTATCATCCAATCCTATTGCTAATATGGGAACAGTAATGGATAAATCTGCTGAGGGTATTTCTCTAACTGTTTTTTCAAATGAAGCAACACCACTGTCTATTCTTTTACTTAAATGATCACATGGTAATATAATAATTCCAATTTGACTTAATTGATGAGAATAAGAAAGTTGAAATTTAAAATAGTTTCTATAAGAACTGGCAATATTTCCCATTTCCACCTCAATTTGTATAGTAATTTCTCTTATTTCACCTGTTTGTGGATCTCTAGCTGAATATGTTTTTTTAAAATCTGCTCGTAAAGTATCATCAAAGTGATTTGGACTTACTTGTGGTTCATGAATCCAACCATACATCGGAGAAAATGCTATTTTAAAATAGCTATTAATTATTTGTTGTACAACATCTAATCTAGGTTGACTAGCAGATTTAGCTGCAAAAATTGGAAGAGGACAGTTTTGACAAATTGTTAATATTTCATTATATGCTTGTATATAGAAAGGATGTTGTAATATTTCCTCTGCAAATCTATATGAGAATATTTTTATATTCATTTTTTACCTTTTATTCATTTTAATTACTTTTCAGGTAGTTTGATTTTCTAATCCTAATTCACTATTTTCTATTGTGTGTTTTAATTTGTTGTCTTAAAAAATTCACTAATATCTACTTTAAAAAGAAAAGATATTTTGAATAGTTGTTCTATATTAAAATGATAGTTTTTATAACATATTTCACTACCTGATATTTGAGAAGATGATTTATACCCAAGCATTAATGCAAGTTCTAATTGGCTTAGCCCTTTTTCTTTTCTCATTTTAGCTACATTTTTACCTATTTGGAGGTAAAATTTTTGTATCTCTTTATCTGATAAATCCTCAATATTATTAAAATGCAAACCAATTCCTTGTAATCTGTAATATACGAGTAGATTCTATAGGAAGTATGTTAATTTTACAATCGTATATATAAGAGTATTTTAATATTTGAGTTGATATAATCAATCTTATATATACGACTAATATAAATAGGAATTAATATTCTATACGAAAGGACAAAACTTTGCTATCAAAACTCAAAATACTAAAAAAGAAAATAGATAAAAACATAGTAGAACTAGAAAAAATATCTCCTCATAGTAGAGATGTATCAGATGCCATATCAATACTTATCCAAAAAAATGCAAGTGATACGATGGTCAAGATATGGATGAATGGCGTTTTAGAATTAACAAAAGATGTAGAAATAGCACTCAAAATTGTTGAAAAAAAAGAAAAAGTCACATTAGAAAAAAACAACTATTTAATTTACTCAACTAAAAACTATAAAAATATAAATCCAAAAGAAAAACTAAACAAGCTACAAACACTTATAATAATAGATATAGAAAAATTGATGATAAAATATCCCTATACACTACTCATATATGAAGCAATAGAAGAACTAATCCGTATGGATGCTTCAGAGAGTTTAATACAATTATGGCTAAATAGTATAGATGATTTTGTAGCTTTATTAGATACAAAAAGCAGTATATAATTTAAATTATGAACGCTTAACTTTAACAAATGATACGAAAAGATAAAATATTCGTATCATAAATGATGTGAATTTATTGATTTTTCATATCATTTATACTATAATGACTAAAATATAAAATAAAGAATAACTATGAAAAGATGGATATGGGAACATGATGAATATCCCAACTTTACTTACGATATAAAAAAACTAACTCCACTAATAGAGAAAGTATCACAAGAACAAGGTTATCTAATAGCGATGACAAAAGTTATGAATCAAGATAATATTGATTTAACTCAATTAGATGCATTGATGAGTGAAGCTATCAGTACAAGTGCAATTGAGGGTGAAATACTAAATCGAGATAGTGTAAAAGCTTCAATAAAAAGAAAACTTGGATTTGAAGATGTAGAGTTTAGTCAAATTGATAGAGATACAGATTATTTAGTTGAAGTACTCATTGATGCAAATAGCAATTATAATAATGATTTAACAAAAGAGCGATTATTTGGTTGGCACAATGCACTTTTCCCAAAATGTTATAGCGGTTTAGTAAAAATAAATGTTGCATCCTTTAGAGGTGAAGAGACTATGGAAATAGTATCAGGTGGTGCAGGAAAAGAGAAAACTTATTATATAGCACCACCCAGAGAAAGGCTAGAAAATGAGATGGATAGATTTTTGCAGTGGTTTAATACAACTGAAGCAAGTTTAATAAAAGCAGCTATCACTCACCTTTGGTTTGTAATAATACATCCGTTTGATGATGGAAATGGAAGAATCACAAGAGCTATAGCAGATTTAGTTTTATCTAAAATAGAAAATTCTAAAATATCAAAACTATATTCAATGTCTAGTGCAATTAATGCTGATAGAAAAGGTTATTATAGAGCATTAGAACATACAACAGGATATATCCAAAAAGAGGATGGTTTTTTGGATATTACATTATGGTGTGAATGGTTTTTATCAACTTTACATACAGCATTAGTTGATACAAAACAGAAGTTAACTTACATCATAGATAAAACAAATTTTTGGGATAAGCACAAACATAGTAATCTAAATGCAAGACAAATAAAAGTATTAAATAAAATACTAGATATAGGTGTTGATAATTTTCAAGGAGACTTAAGTAAAAAAAAATATATCACTATATCTGATACTACATCTGCAACTGCATCTAGAGATATTAAAGAGCTACTGGACTTAGGTTGTATAAAACAAGTAGAGGGGACAATAGGGAAAAATACAAGATATAGAGTTTGTGTTTAAAAGAGATATAGCTAAAAAGCGGTATATAATTCACTTTTCTATATAATGACAAAAATCAAAGAAAACTCGAGGAAAATAATGAAAACAAATGTTTCAATAGTTGGAGCTACTGGATATACTGGGCTTGAACTTGTAAAGATATTACATACACATCCACAATTTAATCTTACATATATAGCAAACAGCGAGGGTGATACTACTATAGATGCACTTCATCCATGTTTGACAAATGTTATCTCTATGGATGTACAAAAAGCAGACCCAAAAGCTATTGCAGATGTTTCTGAACTTTGTTTTCTTGCCCTTCCTCATAAAACATCCATGTCATTTGCTAAAGAGCTACTCTCCCTTGGTGTTAAAGTTGTAGATTTAAGTGCAGATTATCGACTTGAGCTTGAAACTTATGAGAAACACTATTGTCCTCATGAAGATAAAGAAAACTTACCAAGTTCTGTGTATGGATTGCCTGAGTTTTATGAAGATGAGATAAAAAAAGCAAACCTAGTAGCAAACCCAGGATGTTATCCTACAGCTACACTTTTGGCACTCTTACCATTTGTAGAGTTTATAGATGAGAGTTCAAATGTTTTCATAGATGCAAAAAGTGGTGTAAGTGGTGCTGGAAAGAAACTAAGCGAAACTACACACTTCGTAACGATTAATGACAATATCTTCGCATACAATCCATTTAAACATAGACATATGCCAGAGATTATCGAAAAGGTAAAATTACTTAAGAACAAAGAGTTAAAAGTAAGTTTTGTACCACATCTTATCCCTGCTACTCGTGGGATGCTTGTAAGTGTATATACAACAATAGATGAAAATATAGATGCAAAAGCTATATTAAAAGATTTCTATAAAGATAGCGAATTTGTACGGATAAAAGAGACACCAGTAGATATAAAATCAACAGCTGGTACAAACTTTTGTGATATATTTGTAGAGCAAAATGGTGATGCACTTTTTATCAATAGTAGTATTGATAATCTGCTTCGAGGAGCATCATCTCAAGCAGTGGTAAATGCAAATCTTATGTGTGGATTTGAAGCTGGAATGGGAATAAATAAAATAGCTTATGTACCTTAGGCGTGTCATAAATCCAGCATTCAATTTTTTTTAAGATTAAATAAAATAGCTTTAGACATCAACTACTTTTTATCCATCTTCAGTAATTAAAGGTATTAAATACTTGGCTATGTATCTTCAAATCACGCGTAATTTTTTTGTTAATCTTAAAAAAAATTGAATGCTGGATTTGACTGACTTGTGGGTATATAAACTACTGTAAAAGTTGTTTAGAAAACTCTAAAGCCTCAGTAGTTATATTCTCTCCACTTATCATCCTTGCAATCTCATTGATTCTTTCCTCTTTATTTAAAGGTTTTACACAAGAGATATTGTTCTCTTTTTTTACTAAGAAATGTTGATGAGCTGTAGCACTTAGTTGTGGTTGGTGTGAGATAGCAAATATTTGATAGTTTTGTGAGAGTTTATTTAAAACTTGGGCAATACTTGCAGACTCTTTTCCACTTAAATTTGCATCAATCTCATCTAAAAATAGTATCCCATTTGTATCTATTTCGTAGTGACTTCTGGCAGTTAAAAGAGCAAGACGAAGACGATTGAACTCACCACTACTTATTTTATCTAGTTTTGTATTGTTAAGTGTAAATTCTATAGTATCAATACCACTTGCATCTAAACCTTTAGTTTCCATATTTATTTGAAGATTTTCAAGATATAAAAATTTAAGATACTCATTTATCTTTGATTCTAGAAGCGGTAAGTTCTCTTTTCTTTTTGTTGAAACAGTTTTGGCTAAAGTATCTAATTCAAGAGATAACTTTTTGATATTTTTTTCTAAAATAGCTTTCTCAAAAGAGATATTTTCATATCCTTCTAGTTCTTTTTCTTTCTCTTTTTTATACTCTAAAGCCTCTTTTACCCCACCAAACTTTTTATTTAATGAAGAGAGTTCCTCTATTCGTGTTAGGATTTGTTCTATATCCATATCTTCGCTTGAAGCAATTCTGTCATAAAACTTTTCAAAGATATTATTTACTTCATTGATAGCTTCATCAAAAAATGTACTATCTTCATCTATTAAATGTAAAGCACTTGATATTTTGTGAGTATTGTTTAAATATGGTTGTATCTCACTTAGAACTTCATCTACTTTATCTTTTTTTGAAAGGTTGTCTTTGATATGTTTAAGCTCTTCGTACTCTTCCTCTTTTGGATCAAGTTTTACAATTTTCTCTATCTCGAATTTTGTATATTCTATTAAATCATCAAGTTCTTTTTCATCATTTTGTATTTTTGTAAACTTCTTTTGTAAAGTATGATATTCCTCATATTTTGTTTGAAATTCATCTAAAATTGCTCTGTAAGAACTATCATTTAGTGATGTTAAAAAATCTAAAAATGCAATAATCTTATCACTATCAAAATCACTTGTATCTTTTAGGTGAAGGTGTTTTGAAAAAGTTGTTGTGAAATCTTTGAGATTTTTCTTTGAGATGATTTGATTATTTAAAAAATACCTTGTTTTTGTAGAGGTGTTTTGTTTGATGATAATATCATCCTCATCTTCTATCCCATATCCCTCATCTTCAATTTTTAAATCTTCAAGTAATACTTCACTTAATTCAGCTTTAGAATCAGTTGCACCAAATAAAGCTAAAATTGAACTCATCAATACAGATTTTCCAGCACCACTAGGTCCTGTAAATACTACTAAACCTTTTTGAAACTCTAACTCTATTTGTTCAAATGACAAATAGTTTTCTAAATAAAATCTACTAATCAATTTGCACCCCAATGTAATTTTTTATTTAATACATCAAAATAGTTTCGCTCACTTCTGTGTATTAGTTGTGCTTTTGAAGAAGCTATCTCTATAATGATGATATCATTTGGTTTTAGCTCATAAGTATCATGTCCATCTATGATAGCTATAGCACTTTGTTTATGTCTATTTTTAAATGATATTTTAAAATCTGCTGGTAAAACTAATGGTCTTTGAGTTAAAGAGTGTGGTGATATAGGTGTTACTATAAAAGCATCAGTAAGTGGATAAAGAACAGGTCCATTGCAAGAAAGATTATATGCAGTTGATCCAGTTGGTGTTGATATAATTACTCCATCTCCTGTGTATTTGTTAAATAATCTTTCATTAACAAATGCCTCTAGTGTTATCATTCCAGTAACAGTTTCTCTTGAGATAACCACATCATTAAAAGCAACTACCTCTTCCCCATTGATTGTTGCTTTTATCATCATACGATGATCTATTCTGTATTTGTCTTGTATGAACTTTTCGAGAAATGCCGCTATCTCATTTGGCATAATATCAGTTAAAAATCCTAATGTACCAAGATTGATACCCATAACAGCTTTTTGATGATGGAAACCTCTTCTTGCAACAGAGATAAGTGTACCATCTCCACCCAAAGTCACTAAAAAATCACTTTGTTTACAAAGGGTATTAAATTCTATACCAGTCTTTAAGTTCAGCTCATTTGCACTATTTTCCTCAAGGAGAACAGCAATATCAAAACTTTCAAATATTTTCTTAATATCTAAATAGATATTTTTTATATCTGCACAGTTTGGTTTTAAAATAAATCCAGCAACTGATTTGTTTTTTAAAAGTTTATTATTTCGTATTATATTCATCGTAATTTCTCTGCTTCATCTCTTGCAAGTATATCACATCTTTCATTTTGTGGATGACCTGCGTGACCTTTGACCC
>Ga0193965_1000648_pt1 | contig 10456 bp, 12 predicted proteins | sample FB_8_MG_FD_140330 | JGI IMG/M metagenome (GOLD analysis project Ga0193965, IMG submission 140330) | Microbial mat bacterial communities from the Broadkill River, Lewes, Delaware, United States - FB_8_MG | ecosystem: Environmental > Aquatic > Freshwater > River > Microbial mats | place: USA... | reverse complement strand
TTCTTCAACTCGAAGTAACTCGTAACCTTATTTAAACAAGGTGTCTCTGTTTGTGGATGGGAATTATAGGGTGATGATGCTTAATAGAAGCTTAACTTGATGTGGGATTGTGATTCTTTTTTTATTTTGTATTTATTGGCTAATTATATTCTATATTGAATGAGGTTAATAATTTACTACTAAACTATTTTACAAATAATATCACCTATGTTTTTTCCTAATGATTCAGCTACTACTTCACATTTTATTTTTAATAAAAAACAAATATCTTTTTTATGAGATGAACTTAAACATTCATAATTCCCCATCCCTTTAGATATTACTAAGTCACTTTTATCAAATAATTCTTTTGAATTCGTATTTGCTCTGCTGTATGCAAACCCTGGAGTATTTACACCACTATCTACTAATCTACAGATATTATCGAATCCTATCTCTCTTGCTTCTTTCATTGTAACATCGTTTATAATAGGATTACCTCTAACCATATATGTAAAATTAATATTTGGATAAAGTTCTTTTAATACTTCAATAAACATATAATCAAATACATGTTCACCTACATTATCACCAAGTATAACCACATCATTAGCAGTTTCTAATTTGGTTTTTAAATCACTAAAATTATCGTATGCAAAATTAGTATCAAATATTTTTAACAACTCCTCTTCTAAGTCAAACTCTACTGCCGCTGCTAAATCAATAACATTTCCAGCAACAGCAATTTTTGTTGCTGTTAAAAATTTATTTTCTGAATTTAAGAGTTTATTTTTTAGTAATGGTACAAATGAAAGAGCTTTCTTTGTTGAAGAGGTTTTTATATCATCATATAAGTCATATTTATTTGCGATGATAGATATTTTTTCATAAACACTAGATGCTACTTCTGGAGGAGTCATTTTAAAAGAAAAATCTTTGCTCATAGTTTCAACAGTTGAAACTATATATTTTTTTAGCTTAGAATCAGCACCAATGGAATCTGAGACTTTAACACTTTGGTTTATTATACAATGAATACATTCTTCTTTAATATACATTATTTTTCTGTGTGCTCTTCAATAGCTTTGTTCCACATTAACTTATATTTTCTTCTCATAAATTCTACTTCTTGTTGAGATAGTTTAAGTTGTTCTTGTAGTGTATGTATTGTTTTTCTATCTTCATCGTAAAGTTCTTGTAAAGATTCTAATGCTTCTCGTAGAAATGTATTCTCAACTTTAACAGCATCTAATGTTTCATCTTTAGCATCAAGAACTTTCTCATGAAGATTTATGATAGTACCTATTGTTTTTTCAACAAATTCTGGTTGCACTACCATATCATGAGTATTTCCAGCAGAAAGAATTTTAAGTTGAGTAGGAACAACTTCTCCAGCACCTTTGGAAGGATCTATATATCGTATTCCATCTTCAACTTTTACAGTTAATTTTCCACGATCACATAAATCATCTATCGCATCAATACTTAAACCTGTAAGTTCCATATACTCTTCATCACTCATCCACTTCATGTGTTACTCCTAATCTTAGGAAAAGATTTATTTTATAATAGTTTCAATTTCTAAAGAATCCATTTCAACTTTTTTTGCTTTTGAAATTCTATCCTCTTGAAGTTTAATTGCTAATTCTTCATTGTCAAGTGCTAACATTTGCATTGCTAAATAAGCAGAGTTGATTGCTCCAGCTTTTCCTATAGCCACTGTAGCAACTGGCATTCCAGCTGGCATTTGTACAGTTGAAAGAAGTGCATCAATCCCACTTAATGCAGAAGCTGACATAGGAACACCAATAATTGGCTTTACTGTTTTAGAAGATAAAACACCAGCTAAATGTGCAGCCATACCAGCAGCAGCAATAAAGCACTGAGCACCTTTTTTTTCAGCCTCTTTGATATATGTAGCAGTTCTCTCTGGTGAACGGTGTGCTGATGATATTATTAGCTCATAATTTACCCCAAATGCTTCAAATGTGTCTGAACAAGATTTCATTACCTCGTAATCACTTTTAGAACCCATCACTATTGATACAAATTTCATTATCATTTCCTTATATTTTTATGTTTGGAATTATACAATATTTTCTATTTCTTTAAACAAGTTCCCATATCTAAGCTTGAGGGTATCCTTAAAAAAGTATATGGAGGAAAAGTAGTTGGAAGTTCTATTGGATTAGTATTTCCACTATGCACCTCTTCCCAAACCTTTCCTTTTTGAGAAAGTAGTTTTTTTAATTGTAAATATAACTTTCCATCTTTCTTATATGTTGAACCGATTTCATTATCTACTATCTCTATATTAGAATCTAGTGGTGCTACAACTTCTAATTCATCATTAGGAAGTGTTTTATATTTACATAAAAAGTGAGTGCCCTCTTCATTTACAACTCCTGAAACCTGATGTGTTCCTAATTGCATTGTAAAATCTAAACTTTGAGTATCATGTTTCTCAAATGGACGAGAAACTAAGTAAGCATCTGTATATCCACGATTTTGCAAGGATTGAAGTTCATACTGATATTTTTCATGTTCAAATATGCCATCATAATAATCATCTATAGCCATTCTATAAGCTTTGGCAGTAGTAGCCGCGTAGTAAGCAGTTTTTGTACGACCCTCAATTTTTACTGAATCAACAACACCAGAATCTAAAATCTCTTTCATATGAGATGCAAGATTTAAATCTTTAGCATTCATAATATAAGTACCAACACCCTCATCCTCTTCAAGCCTAAAAAGAGTTCCAGTGTCAGGATTCGCTGCATACATTTCATAAGGGAAACGACAATCATTTGCGCAGGACCCACGATTGGGAACACGACCACTTTGAAGTGTTGAAATAAGACATCTTCCACTATATGCAAAACACATTGACCCATGAGCAAATACCTCGAGTTCTAAATCTGGGATTTCCTCTTTTATAGCTACTAAATCTTTTAAAGATATTTCACGAGCTGTTATGATTCTAACAGCTCCCATATCGTGAAAAATTTTTGCATCTAAAACATTCATAACATTTGCTTGGGTTGAAAGATGTAAAGGAATCTGAGGAGCTAATTCATTACAAAGTTTTAACACACCTGGAGTAGCAACAATAAAAGCATCTGGTTCCAATTCTGCCATTGCTAATATATGTTTTTTTAGTAAAGTTAATTGAGAATTAAATGGAAATCCATTAATTGTTGCATATACTTTTTTCCCGCGTTCATGTGCATAATCAATTCCCTCTTTAAACTCTTCCATACTAAATTCTTTACCTGAACGAATACGAAGGGAAAAGTGACTTACACCACCATAAACAGCATCAGCACCAAAATCAAACGCTATTTTTAATTTTTCAAGCGTGCCAGCAGGAGAGAGTAATTCTACCTTTTTCATTATTTCTCAAACTGTGCTAAAAGTGCTTCAATATCATCATTTGATGCTAAGTCATTATGAGTATCACCTGCTATATGTTGTGCAGAAGAAACTCTTTTTTCATCATCTATTCTACCTTCAAATAAATTATTCATATATTTTGATAAAGCACGCATAACATTTATAACTCTTTCTATTTTTTGTCGGTGAATATCCTGATATTGCATTATATCCATAACATTCATAATAGCATCTCCACTGTTTTGAAGAATTTCTAAAACTTCATTAGCATCAGTAAGAGCTTCATTGTTTTTTTCTAATTGTATTTTGAATGCTTCTACATCTGGAAATTTAGTAGTTAATGTAGTAAAAAGTTCTACATTTGAGTTTAGAATCTCTAAAACTTTACTTGCATTATCCTCTTTTTCCATCAAGTCATTACTGATGTTTTCTATAATATCAAAAATTTCCGTAGCTTTTTCTTCACTTTCTTTTGTTACATCATCAAGTTGATGAACCATTTTATTTTCATCTGTGGCAGGTAAAGGCCACTTTCCAGATTTTCCATTATCATATCCTTCTGGTACATCTGAACTACTTTCATCACTCTCTTCTTCATCATTCTCTATTTCATTAGTCTCTTGTGCACTATCTTCATCAATATCATCCACATCACCGCTCATCAACGCATCTAATTCTTCTTGAGTCATAAACTACTCTCCATGTGTAAAATTGGCTAATTTATTATTTTTCACTATAATAACATAAATTATATAAAGTAGGTATTTAAATGATTGTTGACTTACATAACCATACCAAACTATGTAACCATGCCTTTGGTGAAATGGATGAGTATATTGAGGCAGCTATAAAATCTGGAACAAAATATTTTGGCTTTTCTGATCATGCACCTATGGATTTTGATTTAAAATATCGTATGCAATTTGAAGATATAGATAATTATAAAAAAAATATTTTTAATTTAAAAGAAAAGTATAAAGAAAAAATAGAAATTCTCATCGGCTATGAAGTAGATTATTTAAAAAATCATATGGATCAAAGAATTTTAACTGCTAATGTTGATTATCTAATTGGTTCTATACATTTTATAGATAAATGGGGGTTTGATAATCCTGAATTTATTGGGCAGTACAAAAGTCAAGATATAGATGAAATTTGGCAAAAATATTTTGATACAGTCGAAGAGATGGCTGATAGTAGGCTATTTGATATTGTGGGGCATTTAGATCTTATTAAGGTTTTTAAATTCATGCCAAAAAAAAATATTACTGATATTGCCTACAATGCTTTAGTTGCAATAAAAAAAGCAGATATGGCAATTGAACTTAATGTTGCAGGATTTAGAAAACCAATTAAAGAGCAGTATCCATCAATTCCTCTTTTAAAACTTTGCTTTGAATTAGATATACCAATAACCTTTGGTTCTGATGCACATGAACCAAATCAAGTTTCTCTATTTAGTAATGAAATTGAAACAATAGCAAAAAATATTGGTTATACAGAGTGTGCAATTTTTCGCAATAGAGAAAGAAAACTTATTAAATTTTAAATTATAATATTAAACAAAGATATATTTAAAGGTTTGATTTGTATAATACTTCCATATAATTTAAAACACAAGGATATAACACATGGGTAAATATATTGAATTAACTGGCGCAGATTTCGAAGCAACACTTTCTGAGGGTGTATCATTAGTAGATTTTTGGGCTCCTTGGTGTGGACCTTGTCGTATGATTGCTCCGGTAATTGAAGAACTTGCTGAAGATTTTGACGGTAAAGCTAAGATTTGTAAAGTAAATACTGATGAAGAGCAAGATATCGCTGTAAAATTTGGTATCCGTTCGATACCAACTATCATGTTTTTTAAAGATGGTGAGATGGTAAAACAAGTTGTTGGAGCTCAATCTAAACAAGCTCTTGCTGAAGAAATTGACAAACTTTTAGCGTAACCAAGACTTATTAAAATGGCAGTGAAAAGGGGAAAAAGTCTCTTTTCACTTTCCACTCTTCTAGCTTCTTTTTTTGGTGCTGCAATGATAGCTGCTGCATTTGCTTATTTTAACTACAAATTTTCTGAATACAAATTTATTAATTTTAAAGAATGGATATTTTACGAAAAAAGCGATTTATTTGTTCCATCGGAAGATAAATATATAGTTGTCTTTTATTCATCGAAAGAAAAAGATACTATGTATCAATTAAGTAAAATAAATATTGGTATCCCCATACTTGCAATTGATTACTATAATCAAGTTAGAAAAAACACTCAATATACTACATATTTAAGAAGCGGAACAAAGAACTCGTTAAATTTTATTCAGAGATTTAATATTTATGAATCCCCATCTATTTTTTTTATAAAGAAACAAAAAGATTCTCTTTATAAACAAGATAGTATGATACGCAAACTAGATAACTTACAAGAGTTATCAAAGCAAATAAATAGTTTATAAATTAAGGATAAGTATTATGATATTAGATTGTGCAATTGTTGGTGGCGGTCCTGCTGGTTTAACTGCTGGATTATATACAACTCGTGGTGGACTAGAAAATGTAACAATGTTTGAAAAAGGGATGCCAGGTGGACAAATAACAAATTCATCTGAAATAGAAAATTATCCTGGTGTTACTGGTGAAATCACAGGAATGGACTTAATGAATCCATGGCCAGCTCAATGTCAAAAATTTGGTCTAAAACATGAAATGGTAAATATTACAAGAATAAGTAAAAATAAAAATATATTTACAATTCATAAAGAAGATGGAACAACAACTGATGCATATAGTGTAATAATTGGTACTGGTTCGTCTCCAAGAAAAGTTGGATTTACTGGTGAAGATCAATTTTTTGGTAAAGGTGTTAGTACTTGTGCAACTTGCGATGGTTTCTTTTATAAAGGCAAAGAGGTAGTTGTTATTGGTGGTGGTGACACTGCTTTAGAAGAAGCTCTATATTTAGCAAAAATATGTTCTAAAGTCTATTTAGTACATAGAAGAGACACATTTCGTTCAGCTCCAAATACAGTTGAGAGAATCAAAAAAACAGAAAATATTGAAGTTATATTAAACTCATCACCTGATGAAGTATATGGTGATGCTATGGGTGTTACAGGTCTTCGTATAAAAAATACAGATGGTGAACTTCGTGATATTACAGTTCCTGGTATTTTTACATTTGTGGGAAATAATGTTAATAATGAAACATTAGTTCAAGAAGATGGCACTTTTTTATGTGATATGACTAATTCTGGTGAAGTTATTGTAGATATAAGTATGAAAACTTCAGTCGAAGGTTTATATGCAACTGGTGATATGCGTATTGCTGCACCAAAACAAGTTGTAAGTGCTGCAGGAGATGGTGCAGTTGCAGCTTTACAAGCTATATCTTATGTAGATGAACTATTAAGCGAATAAGGAACTAATATATGAGAGTAATGATAGTTGATGATTCCAAAACAATCAGAAAACTTTTAAAAGACACAATGTATGAACATATCTCTATTGTAGATGAGATTTTTGAATGTAATAGTGGAGAAGTTGCTCTTAGAAAATTAGAAGATATTTCTGTAGATTTAGTTTTATTGGATGTTGTGATGTCTGGAATTGATGGTTATGAAACTTGTAAAAGAATTAAAAACAACCCATCGACTAAACATATCAGTATAATATTTTTAACTTCAAAATCAGAATCTAAAGATATTATTAGAGGTTTTGAGGTGGGTGGAACTGATTACATCTCAAAACCTTTTAAAAAATATGAACTCATTGCTCGTATAAAAACACAATTAGAAATTAAAAAATTAAAAAATAAAGAGATTGAAGATACTCAAAGTGAAGTTATTTTTAAAATGGCTGAAATTGCAGAATCTAGATCTAAAGAGACAGGTAATCATGTTAAACGAGTTGCTGAATATTGTTACATTTTAGCAAAACTAGCTGACTTAGAAGAGGAAGATTGTAAGAATTTTGCAGCAGCATCAACTATGCATGATATAGGCAAAGTTTCTATTAAAGATTCTATCCTAAATAAGCCAGGTGTGTTAACAGAAGATGAAAAAGATGAGATGAAAAAACATACAACAATTGGTTATGAACTTTTCAAAGATTCTAATGGTTCAATACTAAAAATCGCAGCAATTGTTGCTCATGAACATCATGAAAAATACGATGGTTCAGGTTACCCTAGAGGATTAATTGGAAATAAGATTCATATTTTTGGTAGAATTGTTGCAATAGCCGATGTTTTTGACGCACTAGCAAGTGATAGAATTTATAAAAAAGCATGGGAAATAGATAAAATCATAGATTTTTTAATAGCTGAAAAAGGGAAACACTTTGATCCTTATTTAGTTGATAATTTTTTAGAAAATATCACTCTATTTTTAGATGTAAAAAAGAAATTTGAAGATGATTTTAACACTATATAAAGTGAATTAAGATACTATCATTTAATTATATATTTAAGGTTTAATAATGATAAAAGTTGGGGTATTTGGAGCAAGTGGCAGAGTAGGAAAGCTTCTATTAGAAGATATTAAAGCAACTACAGGAATGAGTGTAAGTGCAGTATTTGTAAGAAATGATTTGGACTTTTCAATTGATCCATCAATATTAGTAACATCAGATATGAAATCATTTTTAAATGGATCTGATGTAATCATTGATTTTTCTCTTCCTGATGCTTGTGAAAGCTTATTAGAAGCAAGTTTTAAAATACCTAAGCCATTAGTGATTGGAACTACAGGGCTCAACACACATCAACTAAATCTACTTAAAGATGCTAGTGAAATAATGCCAATATTGTATGCAACAAATATGTCTTTAGGGGTAGCTTTACTAAACAAACTTGTATATCAAGCATCAAAAGCATTGGATGGATTTGATATAGAGATAGTAGAAATGCACCATAAACATAAAAAAGATGCACCAAGTGGAACAGCACTAACTCTTAGTGAATCAGCTGCTGCTGGCAGAGAACTTGATATAGATAAAGTAAGAGTAAGTGGCAGAGATGGAAACATCGGTGAAAGAACTAAAGATGAAATATCAGTAATGGCTCTTCGTGGAGGAGATATTGTTGGTCGTCATACGGTAGGTTTCTACAATGATGGTGAATTCATAGAATTAAATCATACAGCTACATCACGAAACACATTTTCCAAAGGTGCAATTAGAGCTGCGGAATGGTTAAACACAAAAAAAGCTGGCTTATATAATATTAGTGATTGTCTAGAGTTATAATATTTGAATGATTCGATAGATTGAAGAAGTCATATAGTTTTAATATCTATATGACCTTATTTTTTAGAAGAAAATGGGTTAGGAATAAATCCTTAACCCATTTGAGCAGCAACTTCTGCTGCAAAATCATCTTCAGCTTTTTCTATACCTTCACCAACTTCAAGACGGATAAAGTCAACAATCTCAGCAGTTCCACCAAGAGATGCAGCAGCAGCTTCAACAGCCTGTGCTACAGTTTTTTTATCATCAAGAACATAAGTTTGATCTAATAGAGCTTGCTCTTTATCTAAAGTAGTGTTATCGTCAACAAAACGAGCTAATTGACCAGGAACAATTTTATCCCAAATTTTTTCAGGCTTATTTTGAGCTTTGAGAGCTTCTTTGATATCAGCTTCAGCTTGTGCCATTACAGCGTCAGTAAGTTGACTCATAGAGATATAAGTTGGAACATTTTTAAGAGGCTTACCTAAACGAGAAAGTTCTTCATTCTCTTTTTTGATAGCTTCAATTCTACCTTTAGTCTCAGCTGCAACATAATCAGCATCAAAATCTTTGAATGAAAGAGTTTGAGGTTTCATTGCAGATGCATGCATTGCAACTTGCTTCATTACATCTCTCATACCCTCAGCTGTTTTAGCAGAATCACATTTTGCTTTAATTACAACAGCAATACGATTATTTGAGTGTACATAACCATTCATTGCAACAGTGTCATCTTCAGCCTCAATTGAACCAAAACGACGAAGTTCAATTTTTTCACCAATTTTAGCTACTTCTTCTGTAAAATATCTACCATATTCAGTTGACATAACTGCATTTACATCAGCATGACTGTTTGAATAAATCTCTTCAGTAGTTTTTAGTACTAAGTTCTGAAAACCTTCATTTTTAGCAACAAAGTCAGTTTCAGAATTAATCTCAATCACAGTAGCTTTTGAAAAATCATCAGCTATTTTAAGACCAACAAGACCTTCAGCTGCAACACGCTCAGAAGCTTTTTTAGCAGCTTTAGCGATACCACGCTCTTTTAGCCACTCTGTTGCTTTTGCCATATCTCCATCATTCTCAACTAAAGCTTTTTTACAATCCATCATTGGCGCATCAGTAGCTGCGCGTAGTTCTTTTACTTGTGCTGCTGTTACTGCCATGACTATGCTTCCTCTGTTGCTACTGGAGCTTCTTCTGTAGCAACTACCTCTTCAGTTGCAACTTCTTCTTCAGCTTGTTCTTCTTCAGCAGGTGCATCTCTAAGAGCTTTACCTTCATTAATTGCAGCAGTCATTTCACGACAGAAAAGTTGAATTGAACGGATTGCATCATCGTTACCTGGAATTGGGTAAGTGATTAAATCTGGATCACAGTTAGTATCTAATGGTGCAACAATAGGGATATTTAAACATCTTGCTTCTAAAACAGCGATATGCTCTTTAACTGCGTCAAGAACAAATAACATATCTGGAAGTTTTTTCATGTTACGGATACCACCGAAATATGATTCTAACTTATCTTTTTTACGAGAAAGCATTAATGCTTCTTTTTTAGTTAAAAGATCAATTTGACCATTTTCTTGCATCTCTGTAATAACATCAAGTTTTCTAATTGATTTTTGAATAGTTGGGAAGTTAGTAAGCATACCACCTAACCATCTGTTATCTACATACGGCATATTACAAGCGATAGCAGCATCTCTTACAGAGTTACGAGCTTGTTTTTTTGTACCAACGAAAATCATTGTTTGACCTTCAGCTGCTGCATCTCTAACTACATTATATGTATATCTGAAATATCTTAACGTCTTTTGTAAGTCGATAATATAAATATTTTTTCTAACACCGAAAAT
>Ga0193965_1000645_pt1 | contig 10537 bp, 9 predicted proteins | sample FB_8_MG_FD_140330 | JGI IMG/M metagenome (GOLD analysis project Ga0193965, IMG submission 140330) | Microbial mat bacterial communities from the Broadkill River, Lewes, Delaware, United States - FB_8_MG | ecosystem: Environmental > Aquatic > Freshwater > River > Microbial mats | place: USA... | reverse complement strand
TCTTCTTTTTGAGAAAAACTATCAATACTCTCTAAAATATTTTCCAAATAAGAAGCGATAATAGGCATCTCAACAGTCGTATCAGAAGAGACAACGAAAGTCTGTTTTAACTCTTGCCCCTCTTTTTTTAATTCTAAAAGCATCTCTATAACCAACTGTAAAACCACAGTAGAATCTTTACCTCCACTAAATGTGACGACTAGAGGTCTATCGTTTGATAGGTAGTGTTGTTTTAGTAGTTTTTTTGTTTGTTGTAGTTTATTCATTTATAGCCTATAATATTTTTTATTTTGAATTAATTGTAAATAATTATCTATCTCATCAAAAAGTATTTTTTTATTATTAAATGATTGATTCATATACTCTTTAATCTCTTTTGCCTGTTTTTTTATATCTAGTGGTAATTTAGATTTAATTTCAAAAGTTTGTAATTTTTCTATCTCTATATTCTTTAAGGAAGCCATGAAAGTATCTAAAAAATAAATTTCTCTTCTATCTTGATATTTAGATTTTAACTTATCAATATTTTGTTCAAAACTCTCCATCTCAATAAGATATTGTCTTTTTAAATTAAAAAAACTCTCTTTTATAGATATAGACTCTTCATTTAATTGGTAAACGATATATAAAAAATTAGCTGTTGATATAATATCACCTATTTTATGTTCATTAAAAAAAGAGCCAAAATCATTTCGTGCAGGAATTTCATCAGTTACAAAAAAGATATAATCTTTTTCTAATCTACTTAAATTCAAAGCCAATGCAGATGAAAAGAATTCTCCATTTTCTTTATGATAGTTAGTAATAGTATCTAAATATTTTTGTGAAGTTTTATCTTCATTAGGACTAGCTTTAAATAAAATATTTTTAATATCTCTAATAGATTGTTTTTCTTCAGCTACTAAATATAACTTATTATCAAATAAGTTTTTATCAATCTCTAGCAAAACTTTTTTTGTGAAATGAATATGATAATTTTCAAAAATAACTTTTTTCAAAAAGATATCGTCATTTTTAAAAATATGTAATAAATTTATAGCACTACAAGCATCTAATACAAAAATCATATCTATAAAATAGAGTATAAACTATTTTTTTTTGAACTAAAATAATCTAAATCAATTATTTTTTTATCATCTAAAATAGCATTTTCTAAAATTTCAGATAATATATTATTTAATTTCCCTACAGTTAGCTCTGAAGAAACTTCTTTATAAATTTCTTCTATTAGTTCTTCTATAAATGGGAAAAAGAGATTTTTTTCAATGAAGTTATCTGTTCTATATTGGCTTAATGCATCTAACACATAATATTTAGTATCATCTTGGGACAACATCTTAAACTCTATACCATTTTTCACTCTTCTTTCTAAAGAACTACCAATAAAGTAACTATATAGACTCTCTAAATCAACAAAAGTAGTGGGAACAAAATTTAAAAATATTAGTAATTTTTGAGGAATATTATCTATCAAATCTCTAATAAACGAAGTCATTTTATTTGCATTTTGCCTATTTAGCGTTGTTATATCTTCAAACTCATCTATCCAAAAAATCAAAAGGTCATTTTTTTGATAAGTTAAAAGTTTAACAATAATAGAAAAAACTTCAATAACATTATCATTTTCTACTTTCTTAAATATACCTTTTTTATTTAAAAAGCTTGTTGTTGCTTTATTGTATAAAACTGTTTTACTATCATCTAAGTTTGGAAATTCTATCACTTTTATAACGATACTTCTTATCTCTTCATCATCACTATAATCTTTTAAAAACTCTTCAAAATCTTCAACTTTCTCTTTTATCATTTTTAGGTCACTAATTAAATTCTGTATTCCATACTTACCAACAAAAGATTGAAAAATATCTTCTGTTGGATTTTTAGAATTTTTTGGAAATTTCAGTAAAAAGCTTTTTATATTCTTATTTGGGACAAAATCAAAATGTTCATTAGAGCTATAATAAAGTGCTGAGTGAGTTTTACCACTTCCATAACTTCCATAATTAATTAAAATTTTTGTTGAATGTGAAATTAATGAACCTTGTATCTCTCTTTCAAATTGCTCTTTAACACTTTGCATTCCAGCCCAAATAATATCTTTTGTACTATCAGGCACAACACTAAATGGCATTGATTTTAAATGGTAATCTCGTTGTAAATCTATCATCCTACCCTCTTTATATAACCGTCTTGTTCTTTATTTGAATAGCTAAATGAATATCCTAGCTCTTTTAATATGTTTGAATTTGTTATTATATCTTTTATATCTTCATACTCTATTATAGAGCTTTCTTCAAATAAAGACAAAATGATTATAGAGTTGATTATAGACGAGATAATAGCTCGTTTGTTAAATTTATTTATATGTAATTTCATAACTTGATGAATATACTTTTTAATTAAAAAATCTAAAATTTTCTCTTTATTAGCTTTAATATTGATTAGTTTAGAAAAACTATCTGTAAATTCAAGTAATAAAAAAGCATTGATAGAAGTAGATATATCTAAATATAATGTTCTCATTTTCATAATCTTATCAAAAAATATCAATCCTTTAGATGAAAACTTTATATCTTTTTCATATTCCAATATACCTAGACTTTTTAACCAATTGATTCTTAAAGATACTAATCCTTTAACATAGCCTAAATTACTATACTCTTTATGTCTCTCTTGAAACAAACTACTTATTTTTGTTAAACTAGCTTGTTCTACTATATAAATAATTTCAAAAAGCTCATAAATATAGTGAAAGTCAATAGTTAAAATTTTTTTTAAAAAATAATATTTTTCTAACATATTAAGTTCTTGTTTTTCTTTATATAATGGAGATAAGATAGGTAAGTAGGCATCATCTTTAAGATAATTCTCTAACTCTAAAAACCACTTTGAAGTTTTATCTAAAATATATCTATCATTAACTATTTGTAAAATATTTAAATCTTTTAAAGTATCAATATAAGGTTTAGCAGAGTATCCATTTTTTTTTGTTTTTTGAAACTCTATTAGACCTATTTGGGAATCTATTTTGACTTCTGATAGTATTTTTTCAAAAGCTATATTTGCATTATAAATAGGGATAGATGAGTTATTTAGAGCTTTTATTATTTCAAAGAAGTAATTTATATTTTTAGCTTTTTTGTGAAACATAATCAATCCTCTTTTTTTGATATATAAATCGGATTTTCTCGACTAGGTGAAAAAATAAATTTAGTATAATCTAAAATATCTGTTAATATAAATCGATTCCACTCCATAAAAATTAAAGGTAATTTATAATTTTTAAGTATATCATTAATATGTATCTCCTCAACTAAACTATTTTCTAATAACAAATTTATTTTATCAATATGCTTCTGTGTCAAACCAATCTTATAGATACTTGTAAAAGTCTCTTTCCCTAAACGAACTATTTTTTTCAATTTTGAATAACGGAAATACATCATAATTCTGTCTGGTGACAAACCTCTGTCCATAAAATAATTAGAGATTTCATTAATAGAAATCGTATCTCTCTCACCCAAAAGAGCCTCAATTAGTATATGAAAATTCAGACTATCTCTCGTTAATGGATAACTCTTTTTTACAATCCTTGTATTTGATACATTATACTCTCTATTCCCACTATATTTTTTTAGAAGTTCAAGTAACATTATCTGTAAATTATTTGGGATATAAGAGCTTAAGCCTTCTGAAAATTCTTCTATAATCAACTCTATATAGATAAAATCTAATACTTCAATTTGAATATTTATATATTGAACTATACGCTCAAATAATTCATCTGAAAAGGCAAGAAAATCCTTTCTTTTATATAAATAAGCTTCAACTTGTATAACCTCATCTGTATTATCAATCAATTGCTGAACTCTTGTTTTATTGGTATGCATCGACGCAACTAGCTCGTCAAGTGAATAGTTACGATTTTCTGCCAATAAATTTCTAAGTGTCTGTTTTAACTCTCTTCTTTCTGTTCCTGCCTTTGATATCCAAGGAGAATCCTGAAAAGAGTAATCTTCTAAATATTTCAACTTTAAACAAGTGTGTAAGGCATATTTACTAATAATTCCTACTGTAATCAACTCCTCTTCAAACTCTTTAAAGCATGTCTCTAAATCTATTTGAGTATCTTCTAAATGCTCATCAATATAGTTGACAATAGCAGTTAGACTATATACTTCCAAGATTGGAATTATATGATTAATATGTATATATTTCCCCCAGTCCCACAAAAGGATATTATCTGAGTATCCTGCTAATGTTACTATACTTCGTTTTTCATCTTTTTTAGTAAAAATATTTGGAAAATACTTATCTAACTTTTGCCTAATAACTGAAACATTTTTATGTAACTCAATACCATTAGGATATAAAGATAATACAAACTCTATCATTGGCTTTTTAGGTTTATATAAAAAAGAAAAGAAATATTGCTTCTTTTCTAAATATCTAACTTTATCATTATTTACCATAATAGGAATAATTTTTTCAACATTAGTAATATGTGGAAAAAGAGATTGTAAATATATAATTAACTCATCTTCCAAAAAAATTGATTCTTCTTTTTTATTAAACTGATCTTCTATTCGAGTTAGAATTTTATTAAAGGTATACTGTTTATTAGTCACTAAAGCATTCAATACGCCATCATAAATAATTTTATATCTTGATTTTTTATGAGATAATAATTTAACATATAACTTTCTAAATTCTTCATCCATAATAGGTAATTCATCACAATATAATATCCCTTCTCTATTAATCAAACTATAAAATTCTAAAATATGGTCATGACCAAGAGATGAAAGTAACTTTTTAAGATTATTTTCTTCAATCTGACGAATCCTTTCTCTTGTTAAAGAATATTCATCAGCCACATCTTGTAAAGTTCTATCTTCAACCAAACGACTTTTCAAAATACTTAAATGTTCAGACTTTATAACAGTAAACTTTTTCTTTAATTCATCATCAATATATTCAATAGGTCGATGAAAAGAAGTTGAAAACTTTGATTCAAAGACTACTGTGTTTTTATCTAAAAAATAATTGGTAAAATTAAGATAACACTCATACAATAAATCATTATCTAAAATTTCATCTTTTAGTTTATCCATTTGATAAATAGACCTCTAAAGCATCTATAGAGAGTTTAAACTCCTCCATATTATTATTTTTTTGAATTTTAACTTTCTGTTCCATTGCCATAGTCAATAATTGATAAAGCTTTAAATAAGAAGGATATTCTTGTAACTCATTAAGTTTAAGTATGTCATTTTCACTAAGTGTATCATGCTTTATTTTCACTAAGTAACTATAAATAATTTTATCTACTGGAATATTTGGTTCTTTGATTATTGATACACTCTTTCGTGCTACGATTTCATCTTTCTCAATACCTATCTCATCAACCAAAAATAATAACCGTGCCAAGTTTACAATTAAATCAGGATTTTGGTCTAAAAATAGCTTCTCTTTGAGTAGATTTTTTACCTCATATGTGACACGAGCTGAACTCATAAGTAACTCATAAGCATCATTATACTTCTCATCGTTATCTACCATGATATATCCTCTGTCGCTTCACTAGGAATCTCTTCTGTAAGTTCGTCTTCTAAAAACATTAATATCTGCTCAAAAGCATTTTCAGGATGATTTTCAATAATTTTCAAAAGTATCTCCAATCCTCCATTCGTATACTCTTCTATTATTTTAAGCATCTCTTTTACATTCTCTTCATCAGATTTATCTAATTTATTTATATCTCCATTGGAATCATATATAATAATCATATCCATATATTTTTTATGTTCATCTGTAAAATGGGTTAAGTGTATTGGATCACTTGTTCCTGTGTTTAATGGAGATTTTTTCCTATTCTTAACACCTAAAGCCAATGCAAATATATAAATGTCAAAAAGTGTAGTAAAAAAACCACTATTAACCGACCGTGCATCAAGAAACTTAAATACATCATCTTTATCTTTTGACCTTTTTAACCTTTTTGCCTCAAACAGATTCATTATTAACTCCTAATCGCTCAATTGTTGTATATTCCATCTCATCTTGTACTTCTAAATCAAATGTTTGCCTTGAAAAGTAAAGTCTATTTCTCTCATTTTCCATCTGACTTAACTTTGGACGATGTGCTACCAGTCTATAAACATGAGCCAAAGAGTCTTCAAACACATTTTCAATATCTTCACTCCACTGCTCTTGACTTAACAATATGATAACTTGTGGAGCAAGTGTTTGCAGAGCTTTTGAAATAGTATTTTTATAAACTGTATCAAACTCACCATAAGGAGAATCTACAACTATCGGATATATTCCAGCACCTGCTGAAAGATTGTCATCCTCTCTATTTCTCTCTTTTTCTCTTGCTAAATCAATAAGGGTAGATATAAAAATTAAACTAATTAATTTATCTTCACCACGAGATTTTGCAGAAGGTAGTCCATCAGTTCCAACAATTGTTAAACAAAATGACTCATCTAAAATAGCTTTTTTTTCTGAGTGTAAAACAGCATCAAAACGACTCTCTAACCTTGTAGACAACTCTTGCCGAATAGTCTCAATCTCTTTTTTATTTTTTTCATCAAGCATTTTCATTGCTATTTCACAATAGTGTATACGGTCTCTAATTAACTTAACTTCTTCAGAGATAGACTGAGAAACATCTAAATCTTTTTTTGCTTTCTCTAAATTTTTACCAGTAGTTTCAATTGTTAACTCTATTTTACCTATCTGTTTAATGTGCTCTTCAATATTTTGCTTATACTCTTTCTGTTGTGTTGCTAGATTGGTCTCATTATCTATTAAGCCTCTTTCAATTTCATCAAGAATTGCATCAATATTTTGTTCTAATTGATTATATTTTTTCTTCAACTTCTCTTTTTTCTTCATACTGTTTTTTAATAAACTTAAAAACTCTTTATGTTTACTCTTGTGCGTCTCTACAAAAGTTCCCAATATTAATAAACTACTCTCTATATCTGATTTAACAGTCGCTCTATTTATAATTTCAAGTAACTCCTGATGATGACTATCACCATCTGTAAACCTCTCCCCACATATACAACGATGACTTTCAAGTAACTCTTCTATAAAATGTTTTGTAATCCCAAGAAGTGGTAACTCACCTTTTTTTTGCTTCTCTTCTAAGATTGCCGAAACATTCATAAGAGAGTCTTTAGACAATGCTAAATATGCTTGTTTCGTAACCAACTCCTTTTGTTCATTAACAGCTAGTTCTAAATCTTTTTTAGTTTGAGCCAACTCCTCTTCTAATATTTTTTTCTTAGTAGCCTCTTTTTTAATATCTTTTATATTTGCAAGTTCTTTATCCGTTTCTTGGAGTAGTTTCTCAAAAGTATCTCTATTCTCTTTCAGCTCTTCTAGTTTTTTCTTTGCTACTTCCAACTCATCTTCTAATCTATCAATACGCTCTTCAGGAATATCTGTTATTCCACTACTCTGCTGAATTTTTGTTGACTCTTTATCAAAAAACTTTTTTGACTCCTTAATTAAATCAAGAGCTGACTGTCGTGTATCAATCTTCATGACATTTTTAATCCCTTTTTGAATTAATTCAGGTCGTGAAGAGTCAGCAAATCGTCCTATCCCCTCCCCATCAAAAAAGAAATATCCTTTCATAGCAGAACCTAAAACAGCATCAATTCTATCCTGTGCATAATGTTGTAAAACATTATCAATAGAGACTTCAACTTTAAAATCACTATTAACCTGTTGTCCATTAATTTTGGAGACCATAACACTTCGACTAACAACATACTTTTTATCTCTATCTTCAAAGGTAAGGGTCACCTCAACCTTTGACTCCTCTCTTTCATTTAGTTTTTCAAAACTACTTTTATTGAGAAACTCTTCATCTAAATCACCATAAGGAAGCCTCTTTCCACCATACAGACACCAAACAATTGCCGTTAAGATAGTTGTTTTCCCAACCCCATTGGAAGCAAATACAATATTAATATGCTTCTCTCCAATAGGAAAAAAATCCATTTTATTTTTTTTATAAAACTGTCGAAAATCATTCATAATTAATCGTTTTAAAATCATCGTTTAACCCTTCGCTCAACCTCTTTTTTAATCAAAGTAATCTTCGTATTTTTCGACTCATTTTTATTGTTATCAATAATCTCAAAAACTATTTTAATAAATTCTTCTATCTCTTTATCTGTAAATTCACTTGACACCCTATCTCCTTATTTAAATATGTAATAGACGATATTCACGGATAATATCTATCAGCTCTTTTTCACAATTCGGATAATTTAAAGCCAATTTCGCAAACTCTCTATACCTTATTAACTCTTTTTCAAGATACTTTCTATTGGCTCGATACTCTTCATCACTACCATAACCAAGTGGTACAACCAAAAAGTCATATATTTCTGCAAACTCTTTTCCCTCTGCTTTTCGTAAAACCCGTCCTCTTCTTTGTATAAACTCTTTTGGATTAGAACTACTAGATAAAATAAAAGCCCTCTTTACATCAGGAATATCAACACCCTCATCCAAACATCTAATCGCTACCAATCCATCTATAATCTCTTTTTTTAGATAAGTAATCAATGTTGTTCGCTCCTCTTTTGAGGTAGAATCCATAGCTGTAAAATTTTCTACACTCATACCCAATGATTCTAGCATCTCATGAACTTCATCAACCATTCGCATACTATTATCTTCATACTCAGTAATCTTCGATGAGCAATAAAAAAGATTGAAACTACTATATTCTAATCTCTCTTGAACTAATAGACGCTTAAGTGCAGGAATCTTATTTTTAGCAGATGAGATAATTTTTGCTCTTTTCAAGAGTAATATCTTTAAAACTTCTCTACTCTTCTCATCTTCATACACTGAAAGTTTTATAATCTTTTTAGTTAATTCCAAATACTCTTCCTGCTCCTCTTCTGTCAAATAGACTAAAACAGGATAGTATTTATATGGTGTTAACATCTTCATTTTAATGGCTTGTTCTAATGAATACTCATAAACAATTTCACCTAAATACTCAAAAAGAGCCTCTGTACCCTCTTGATCCATATGTCGTATAGGCGTTGCTGATAAACCCAATCTAAAATTTGCATTGGAAAGATACTGTTTTCTAATTTTAGAAGAACCAAAATTATGTGCTTCATCTACGACAATACAGAGGTTATCTAACTTAGAAATAGGGTCTTGAAACTTTGGTAAAACATAGGTCGAAGTAGTAGTAATAATAAAAATATTTTTCTGTTCTGCATACTTGTATCTTGCTATAGATTCAAGAAGTATTGAAGACCAACTTTTACTACTCTCAAAACATAAAATAAACTCTATACCAAAAGCTTTAGCCTCCTCTTCCCATTGCGTTACAAGATGCTGATAAGGTACAATAACCACTGTTGCCAATCTCTCTTCTTGTTTAACTAAATTAATAAGTGAGTAAAATGCTGTAATGGTCTTTCCTGTACCTGTTGCCATTGATAAAATACCATGAAAATTGTTATCTTTCCATTTGGTATATGCCTCTTTTTGATAATCTCTAACTTCTAGCCAATCAGGCAATGATGGAGATTTATTTTTACAATAATCACCTAAATCATAAGGACTTTCCAAAATATCAGTTCCATAATCAATGACTCCATACTCTTTAACTTTTTGGAAAATTTTCTTTTTTAAAGCATCCGAAAAATCAAATATGAAACATCCATCATTTGTATTTTCCCACAAAGTTTTAAAGTGTTGTTTCTTACTTATCGCTCTCTTAGTATCATTTTCCCATGATGTAAAAACTTCTATACACTCATAATTATTTTCAAAAGCATTGGTTGACTCATTGGCTGAACCAGAAAAAGCCAAAAAATTATCTTCATTATCAAAAAATAGACCAACTTTTTCATGATAAATCCCACGACCTGTTTTAGGTAATGCAATTTTTATCTCAAGCCGACCTATCTCAAGTAGTTTAGCAAGTTTGATAACTCCACTTCCAAGTCCTTCTATAAACTCATTTTCAATAATAGCATCTATCCGTTTTTCACAAACCTCTTGTCTGCTCATCCCATCTTCTATTGCATTACTATCAGCTTCAGTAAGTTCCACAGAAGTAATCAGTTTAATTTTTCCATTATTTTGAAGAAATTGTTGAAGTGTAGAACCAAATGATTCAAGTGAAGAACTTCTAAAGTAGCCAACAGCACGCCAATATTCAACAGATGAAGCTAAAGCTTTTTTATAAAATTCTGTTACAAAATTATTAGTACCTGTTCTGTATTCTTCTAAAAAAGTTTCATCAGTTAGCATATAATTAAGAGCCTAATATTTTTTATATCAAAAACTTTATCTAATCTTTCAAAAGCAGTCTCTTTTGGACTAAAACTATGGGTAGCATCCAAATGAAAATCACATCTATCTTCAAACTTTTTTTGATACCTTGTAATAATAGCAGATTTTCCATCACCACTACTACCACACAAAAAAATAACTCTTTTTTCTGTTAAGTTTTTTAATATATTCACATAATCTTTTT
>Ga0193965_1000644_pt1 | contig 10549 bp, 10 predicted proteins | sample FB_8_MG_FD_140330 | JGI IMG/M metagenome (GOLD analysis project Ga0193965, IMG submission 140330) | Microbial mat bacterial communities from the Broadkill River, Lewes, Delaware, United States - FB_8_MG | ecosystem: Environmental > Aquatic > Freshwater > River > Microbial mats | place: USA... | reverse complement strand
CTAAATCGAGACGCAACTATTTATAAAGTTGATCAACTTTTAGAAGATGAAGATTTTGAAAAAATAGAGCAAATAGCAAAAAATTTACAATTAGTAAAGTATCTCAAAGAGAATCTGAAATTAAGTATTAGTGCTTTAAAGTTTTTTGGCTTACAATATAAAATAAACAATTTTGATAATGCTAGATTATTTGGAAGATTGAGTAAGTTTAAAGAAAATATTTATGTAGATGTTGGACATAATACACTTGCAGCCTCATCAATTTTACAAGCACTTAGTGGTGAAAAATATATACTTATTTACAACACTTACAAAGATAAAAATTACAAGCAAATATTACAAATACTCAAGCCTATTATTGATAGAGTTGAGATTATAAGCGTGGATGAACAAAGAATTGAAAATAGAGAAAAACTTCAAAAAAGTTTAAATGAGTTAGAGATACAATACAGCACATTTAAAGAGATAGATAAGAATCAATCTTATTTAGTTTTTGGCTCTTTTAGTGTAGTAGAGAGTTTTTTAAAGGTTTATGATGAATAACCATTTTACAGTTACTATAAATGACGACAATGGTGTAAGACAGTTTAATCTTCACCAAATTGTTAAAAAGATGATTCTTTATGTAGTTCTATTTTTTTCATTTATAGGCTTAAGTGCATTAGGGACAATTCTCTATCTTGATTATGAAGTGGAACAGATTGAGTTAAAACGGCTTGATGTACAAAAAGCGTATAAAAATTTAGAAGATAAAAACTCCCAATTGCGTGTAAATATACAAAATACTGAAAATGTTTTAGCAAAGAAAAAAGAGGAACTCAGCGAAGTATCTGATTCCTTAGCTGAAATAGAGGTGATGATAGGACTTACACCAGCGGAAAATATACCACTTAAAGAGAGAGTAAATTTAACAAAATTAAGCTCTGAAGATAAGTTAGTATTATTACAATTTATCCCTAGTGGTACACCGATTATTTATAAGGGAATCACAAGTAAGTTTGGTTATAGAATACACCCAACTCTTAAGAAAAAAGTTTTTCATAGAGGTACTGATTTAAAAGCAAAAATGAAAACACCTGTATATGCAACAGCAGATGGGGTTGTTGAATGGTCAGGGTATCATAAAAAAAGTGGTTACGGAAAATTAATAATTATTCAACATAACTATGGATTTAAAACATATTTTGGACATTTAAACAAGGTTGTGATAAAATCAGGAAAATTTGTGAAGAAGGGTGATTTAATTGCTTACTCAGGTAACTCCGGAATGAGTAGTGGCCCACACCTTCATTACGAAGTAAGATTTAACGAAAAAGCAGTCAACCCTTTTTATTTTATAAAATGGACGATGCAAAACTATAACGATATTTTTGAAAAGGAGAAAAAAATACCATGGCAATCTTTAATAGCAATGACACAGAACATAAAGGTTCGAAACCCGACGCAAACACTACCATCATCACTGCTGGCTCAACAATCAGAGGGGAGATGAATCTCACTTGTAACCTTTATGTAGATGGGGAGTTTGAGGGAAAAATCACCTCAAATAAAGAGGTTAATATTGGTAAAAATGGACATATTCTAGGTGAGCTTACAACTACTAGACTTGTTGTTCAAGGTTTTATAGAGGGAACTATCCATGCTGAGAGAGTAGAGATTAAAGCTGCTGGAAGAGTAAGTGGAACTATAGAAGCATCAGAGTTAGTTATAGAATCTAAGGGTATTTTTGATGGAACAAGTATAGTAAAAGGTGCAACACCCGCTCCAAAATTAAAATCTAAAAAAACAGAACCAAAGAAAGCATAAAGTAAGAGTTTCTCTTACTTTATAATTAGGATAAAAATGTCTCAAAGCCCACTCTTTCAATACTATAAAACCCAAAAAAAACCCAATTTAGAACTGTTAATCTGTGAAGATTCTAAAGAAGCGATAGAGCTACAAAGTGTTGCGAAATTCTTTAACAAAGATGTTATAGTATTTCCAGATTTACGAGCAAGTTTTGGGGATGATTTACGAGTTTATAAAGAGGAGTTACATCAACTTTTTTCATCTTTGAGAACTTATTATCTAGCAAAAAACAAACCTCTTATTATCTCCCCATTAAAAACGCTTCTTTTTCATCTACCAAAGAAGAATCTTTTAGAATCTACCTCTTTAGAGTTTGGTGGCAAAATAGAGCTAAAATCTTTTAAAGAGCAGATGCTTTTTTGGGGTTATAGTTTTGTAGATATGGTGCAAGTTGCAGGGGAGATCTCTTTTCGTGGAGATATTATAGATATATATGCACCATCATCAGAGTTACCTGTAAGAATCTCTTTGTTTGATGATGAGATTGAGCAGATAAAATACTTTGAACTAGAATCACAAAGAACACAAAAAGAGGAGTTAGATTCTCTTCTGATTACTCCAGCTTTTTACTCTTTAGATGAAGAGAGCTTTAATCATTTAAATGCAAAAGTGGAAAGTAGCGAGTTTGATTCTTTGACAAAAGATATAGCCTCTTTGGGTTTTTGGCACCTTGATGAGAGTGCAGAAAATTTTTTAGATAACAAAGTTGTAAAACTCTCTAAAAACTTAGATAACTTTTTAATAGATGCCTATGCTTTAAATAATCCAACTCTTAGCCGAGAGGAATTTAACCTTGAAATATTAGAAGATAGTGATGATTTTAAAGATTTAGTTGTAGCAGATATACAAACATTACTAAAAGTGCATAAAGATAAAAAGATAACAATTATAGCTTCAAATAAAGCTGTTATGAAACAGATGGGTTTATTTGATTTATCAAACTTTACAGAGGTGTATGCACCATATATTTTAAATATTTTAACACCTGATGAGCTTGTAATATCACTCAACAAACCAGATAAACAAAGACGCAGAAGAAAAAGCTCAATTCTACTTGATGACCTTAAAGTGGGTGATTATGTAGTGCATGAGGATTATGGTGTTGGTATATTTGAGGGGATTGAACAGGCTGAAATTTTAGGTGGTGTGAAAGATTTTATAGTTATCAAATATGTTGGTGATGATAAGATTCTTTTACCAGTTGAAAATTTAGACTATATCGATAGATATATCGCCTCTGGTGGTTCAACTCCAGTTCTGGATAGACTAGGGAAGGGTAGTTTTGGTAAGCTCAAAGATAAGGTTAAAAAACGCCTTTTTGAGATTGCTGGGGATATTGTAAACACAGCAGCAGCAAGAGCTTTGATAAAATCACCTGTTATAAAATTGGCAAAAAAAGAGTTAAAAGAGTTCCAAAGTTCAGCAGGTTTTGATTATACAGCAGACCAAACACAATCGATTGATGAGATTCTCTCTCAAATGGCATCTGGACATATAATGGATAGACTTTTAAGTGGTGATGTTGGTTTTGGTAAAACAGAGGTTGCAATGAACACAATCTTTGCAGCCTATAAATCAGGCTACCAATCAGCCTTAATTGTACCAACTACACTGCTCTCAGCACAACATTATCGTTCTCTTGATGAGAGATTTAGCGAGATGGGAATCAAATACTCAAAACTTGATAGATTTGTAAGTACAAAAGAGAAAAATAATATCACTAAAGCATTGGCAAGTGGTGAGTTAGATGTAGTTGTAGGAACACACTCTTTGTTTGGCTTAGAGTTTAAAAACTTAGGTGTAGTTATCATAGATGAGGAACACAAATTTGGTGTAAAACAAAAAGAGAAAATCAAAGAGTTGTATCATAATGTTCACTTGCTTTCTATGAGTGCAACTCCGATTCCCCGTTCCCTTAACCAAGCGATGAGTTCGATAAAAACAATGAGCCAATTACTTACCCCTCCAAGTGAGCGTCAAGGGGTGAGAACCTTTGTCAAAGAGTATGGTGAAAAACTTGTAAAAGAGGTTATCTTAAGAGAACTTCGTCGTGGTGGTCAAGTTTTTTATGTGCATAATAGTATTGACCATATGCCTATCAAGTTAGGTGAATTAAAAGCACTTTTACCAGAACTAAGAGTTGTGATGCTCCACTCAAAAATTTCAGCAGTTGAAACTGAAAAAGAGTTACTCAAGTTTGAAGCAGGGGAGTATGACCTTATGATAGCTACATCTATCATAGAATCTGGAATTCATATGCCTAAGGTAAATACTATACTTGTTGATGGTGCAGATAGATTTGGAATCGCTGATTTACATCAACTTCGTGGTCGTGTTGGTCGTGGTGGTGTTGAGGGTTTTGCATATTTTATAGTGCAAAATAAAGAGAACTTAACAGATGAAGCGAAAAAGAGACTTTTAGCATTAGAATCAAACTCATTTTTGGGGAGTGGTTCAGTTTTAGCATATCACGATTTAGAGATAAGAGGTGGTGGAAATCTAGTAGGTGATGCTCAAAGTGGACATATTAAAAATATAGGTTATTCTCTCTATCTTAGAATGTTAGAAGATGCGATAAAAGAGCTAAGTAACACAGTAGATACCCCAAGAGCAAAAATAGATATAAAACTTACAATAAGTGCATATATGAGTGATGAGGTGATAAAAGAGGACAGACTCCGTCTTGATATATACAGAAGACTTGCCGGATGTGAAGAGGTTGTAGAGATTTATGAGATTCAAGAGGAAGTGATAGACAGATTCGGAGAGTTAGACAACCCAACAACTCAGTTTTTTGAACTGATGGTTATTAAACTTCTAAGTATCGATAAGAAAATAAGAAGTATCTCAAACTATGGGCAAAACATAACAATCACATATCTTAACGATTCAAAAGAGAGTATAAAAGCCAAATCAAAAGATGATGACGACATCATTAAAGAAACACTTTTTTATCTTAGGAATGCTAAACCTAAGGTTTTGTAAGAATGAGAATAATGATTTTAAGAAGGATATTGTAAATGATAAAGTTATCTAAGTTAACTATTAATAATTTTAAATCATTAGATGATTTTTGGCTTGATTTTTCAGATTTCACTTGTCTTATCGGTTTAAATAGTTCAGGTAAATCTACTATACTTCAAGCAATTGATTTTGTATCTCAGCAGATGAATGGCGATATATCAGGATGGTTACACAGTCGGAATTGGGAAGCTAATGAATTGAAGTGTAAATTAATAGATGAGGAAAATATTATAGGAGGTATATCTTTTATACATAATTACAAATTCTGTGTATGGACTTTTGATTATGATTTTATAATGAAAAAATGTAAGTCTGAAACAATAACAGTATATGATTTATATCTTAAAAATAAACAAATAATTTTTGAAGTCAATGAGTCTAAATATATGATAATTAAAGATTTAGAAACAGGCGAAAAACTTGAAGGTGATATTATTCAAGATTATGAGGGTTCATTTTTAGCTAGTTTAAAGCCTGAATATTTGCCTGAAGTTATACAAGAGTTTAAAACATATATTCAACATATCTATTCATTAGATTTACTTTCACCACAAGAGTTAAGAAAACCATCTTATACAGGTAGTAAATTAGGTTTAAGTGGTGAAAATATAAGTGCTTTTTTAAATACTTTTAGTACAGAGCAGAAAGATGATTTACTTAAACAGTTACAAAAATGTTATCCTAATTTAGAAGCTTTTAATATAAAAAAATTCGATGATGGTTTAAATAGTTTAGAACTTATTGAAAAGTTTGGAGATAAATATATAACCAATGAAGCAAAATACTTAAACGATGGTATTTTACGGCTAATTGCAATTCTATCCCAACTCCAAAGTCAAGAGAGCTTTTTACTTTTTGATGAGTTAGAAAATGGTATAAACTCTGAACTTATAGAGTATCTTATAGACACTCTCATAGCTTCAAAACATCAAGTTATGATAACTACTCATAGCCCTATGGTTTTAAACTATATAGAGGATGAAGTAGCTATGAAATCTGTTCATTATATCTATAAAACAGAGGAGGGGTTTACTAGAAGTATCCCGTTTTTTGATATTCCAAGTATGAGAGAAAAACTTGAACTTATGGGTGTTGGAGAGGTTTATATAGATACAAACCTATCAGATTTATCCCAAGAGATAAAACTTATAGAATCAAGTAGAGATAAAAAATAATGCACCTAGTTGTAAGTGGTGAGGGTAAAAGTGATATAGGGATTGGTTCTTATGAAAATAATACTTTTATCCCTGCACCTATGTATTATTTGATAGACAAAGTTATAGAAAAAAAGCTTTCTTACTCTATTTATGATTTAACTCCTGAGCAGATTACTTTTATTCCGAAAGTTGAATTAATAAAAGAGTGCAAATTAATTAAATCTTTTGCAGGTAAAAAGCGAGGGAAAGAGACAGGCTTTTTTTATAAAAATGCGATAGGCTTATCTAGGATTACAAGAAAAGAGTGTAAGAAAAAAAATGATAATGATGCAATTGCAGTTCTTTTTAGAGATTTAGATGGAACTCAAAGCACTTCATCGGATGTTTATGATAAGAAAATAAAAGCGATAGAAAATGCTTTTAAAACTGAGAAGATTCAAGGTGTTGCAATGATTCCAAATCCAAAATCGGAAGCTTGGTTGATTTGTGCTTTAAAGAAAAGTAAATATCAAAACTGTGGAGTGTTAGAGGAAAGGTCAGGGAATGATAATTCTCCAAATAATTTAAAAGAAGAATTATCTCAAATACTCCAAAAAAATCAAATCGAATATAATGATATTAATGAGATGATTAAAAATGGTAGTATCGATATAGATAAAATTGATATGAAAAGCTATACCTATTTTAGAGGTAGTTTAGAAAAGTTACTACCTATTTAGATACTTGGGAAATAATAAGGTATTAAAATACAAAAAAACTGAAAAAAGGCTATAAATTGAAAAAAAGCTTTAGCAAAATAACCCAGAAAATAGAAAATCTTATAGAATCAACAAAAGATTCTATAGATGAAATATCTATCCCTATCCGTACTACAAAAATAGCAATTACGGGCTTAAGCAGATCGGGGAAAACGGTATTTATCACCTCTCTTATTGACCAATTATTACACCAAAAAAAGATAGCATTTACAACATCCAAACATAAAGCATTTAAAGTGAGTATGCAGCCTCCAAAAGCATCTGTTAAAAGGTTTGATTACTACACTTTTTCTAAAGATATTAAGAGCTATTCAAAATGGCCAAACGGTACAGATAGTATCACCTCTACGCTATTAGAAATTGAGAGTAAAAGTAGTTTTTCAATGCTGGGTAATTCAAAGTTTAGAATAGAACTTATTGATTATCCCGGAGAGTGGATACTTGATATTGCGATGTTGGGGTTAAGCTATGAGGAGTGGTCACAAAAAGTGATTTTATGGATGCAAAATTCTAATGAGGAGTTGGCAAGAGGGTATTTGAGTGAGATTGAAAAACTTACTCAAAATAGTTCTGGTGAACTTTTAGAGAAAAAATTGCATAATCAGTACGCTGATATGATTCGTTATTTTAAGAAAAATCATTACTCAAACCTCACTCCCGGTCGTTTTTTGATGCCATCAGATTTAGTGGGTGACCCAATGTTGCTATTTGCTCCTGTTCCTCTTAGTGATTCACCCCTACACGAGGTATTTAAAAAACGCTATAAAACCTACTTAAAAGAGATTGTAAAAGAGATTCAGCTTGAGCATTTTAAGGGTTTTGATAAGCAAATTGTACTTATAGATATTGTTGAAGCACTTCAAAATGGCTCGGTGTATTACAAAGATATGAAAGATGGATTACGAAGTATGTTATCTTTGTATGAGCACAAAAATAAAAACTTTTTATCTCAATGGCTGAGTGCATCTATCAACAGTGTTACATTTGTAGCTACCAAAGCAGACTTAGTAGCATCATCACAACACAATAACTATCTTGCACTACTCAATGAGATGGTTGAAGATATAAGAAAAGAGCTAGATATTAGCCATATCAAAACAGATATACAGGTGATAGCCTCTGTAAAATGTACACAAACACTCAAAGAGAAGCACCATGGAAAAACACTCTCATTTATTCGAGGAATCGATGCAAAAGATAAAAATGTAGTTGAGATTTACCCCGGTGAGATTCCCTCATCTTTTCCTTCAGATGAGGAGTGGAACCCCGATAAATATGCGTACGAAGAGTTTTTGCCACCAAAGAGATCGTACAAAGAGAATGAACCTTTTGAACATATAAATATGGATCGTGTTATAGAATCGATTATTGGAGATCTGTTATGAGCACAAAACCTTTTAAGAGAGTTGTTGATGAGCAAAAAGAAGAATTAAAAGAGGAGAACTTTGTAAAACCATTTAAAGTGCAATCTACAGAGCCACTTATAATTGATAATTTAGATACAGAAGAAAAAGATGTTGAGGAGCCTTCAAGTAGGGTGGTAAAAGAATCTTTTCTGAAAAAAGCTGTTCATTTTTTGAGTTCGTTGAGTGGGATTGTAGTGGCTTTTTTTGTGTTTATATTTATGGCAGTTGTGGCAGATGCTATTAATACTATTGGCGATATAAATTCAAAAGGTAGTGTCTCAGAGTATATATATTTAAGTGCTTTGATTCTTCTAATAGTTGTTTTTCTTATGAATATTTTTGCAAACTTTAAGCAGATTCGTCTCATCAAAAATGTAAAAAATATACAAAATAGATTTAAGTTGCAAAAAAGTAATCCAACGCAAGAGATAATTCCTTTAAGCAATACATTACTAAAACACTATGAAAATATACAAGACCCACAACTACAAGAAAAAATAAAAATTATGAGAGAGGAATTGAATAACTCACAAATATATAAAGAGATTTATAATGATATAGATAATTCATTATTGCCCATACTCGATGAAAAAGCAAAAAAACTGATACATAAAGCATCTATACAAGTAGCACTCTCTACAGCTCTCTCCCCTGTACCAATGTTAGATATGATTCTCATAGTTTGGAGAACAACGCTTCTCACAAAAGAGATAGCAACTCTTTATGGATTTAAACCTAGCACTATCAGCACATTGATACTACTAAAACAAGCCGTAGTAAATGTTGCATTTGCAGGAATAGCTGAGTTAGCAAGTGATTTTGCAAACGAGGTTGCAGGCTCCAGCGTACTTTCAAAAGTATCACAATCTGCAGGGCAAGGTGCTGCAAATGGAATCTTACTAGCAAGGTTTGGATATGGAATCATGGAAGTTTGCCGACCAATAGAGTTAGGTAAAAAAAGAGATGGTTTTTTCAAAAATATTGTAAAATCAATCATTGGTTCTTTTAAATCTAAGGAAAGTGTTTAAAATTTTGTAATAATAAAACGCACCGAGACAGCACCGAGAATTTATACATTCATTTTAATTTAACAACTAACCAATATTTATTTAATACATTAAATCCCATATCTTTATAATGAGATATAAGTTTATCAGATTAAGCATCTGGATATAGTGCTAAATATTTAACACCTATAGTTTTATTATCTCTTCTAGTAAGCCTCTTTCTCTTGAAGCTCTTTGTATATCAGAATGAAAGTTTAGAGTTTGAAGAAGTTTGACTTTGTAAGAGTGAATATTTTTATCATCTATTTTTAGAAGTGTTATTTGTTTACCCATAAACTACATTGAACTTTATATTTACAGCTTCATTTTACGAAACTAAAAAAGAGCAGCTAGAAAGATATTATAAAAGAATAGAAACTCAATAAAATAATAAACCTAAACAATATATAGTCAACTCCAAAGAACAGCCACAAGAAGATGAAAAAACAGAAATTACAGATAATCAACCATCATAACAAATCAGAAAACCGATGTTTGAACTACCACCTGAATAAAGATTAAATACAATGTATTTACAAGAAACAAATTTAAAAGTTTTAGAGCAACTAGAACAGTTTAAATATCTATCAACTAGCCAATTTATAAAACTAGGTGTTGCTTCATCTCAACCAGCAGTTTCAAGAATACTACAACGATTTTTTAAAAATAAAGATGGAGATATAAAATCACCACTTGTAAATAAACTAACATTTCCATTAGACCCAAAATGGGGTAAACTAGAAAATTTATATTGCTTGAATAAACGAGGAGCTTTATTTCTAGCAAATCATTATGATAAAGATTTAAGTGAGATAGAATATATTAAGGGAAGTGGATTTTTCGCAAAAGATTACAACCATTGAGTCAGTCAAATTAATTACCATATAGATTTATATCTTCAATCAATAGAAGAAGATTTTACAATAGATTTTTTTATAATTACTTTGATAAAATGGGAGCAAATAATAGTAACTATAATCAAAAGCTAGAAGCCAAAACAAAAATAATTTATGAGGATGGAAGTTTTTATATTCCTGATGAGATTTATAAAATCACGAAGACTATATCAAATGGTAGTTTACAGCAATTTTATTATATATTGGAAATACACAAAGGGCAAGATACTAAAAGAGCTATTGAAAATATTAAAAAAAATATAAAAGCGTTAATAGATGGGTGTATTTCTAAAGGGCACCTCTAAAAACCCTTAAAACCTCAGAGCCAAAAAGAGGGGTGAGATTGTACATAACTTTTTTTGAGTCATAGCCTAAGCTACGGCGATGAAAAATTATGTTCAAGATTGCCCCTCT
>Ga0193965_1000640_pt1 | contig 10580 bp, 11 predicted proteins | sample FB_8_MG_FD_140330 | JGI IMG/M metagenome (GOLD analysis project Ga0193965, IMG submission 140330) | Microbial mat bacterial communities from the Broadkill River, Lewes, Delaware, United States - FB_8_MG | ecosystem: Environmental > Aquatic > Freshwater > River > Microbial mats | place: USA... | reverse complement strand
TGGCAAGCTAGATACTATCACGAGACAGTTTATAGATGTCATAGTGATGAAAGTCCTAGCCAAAGAGCAAGGCATCTCCAAGGTATCTAGCTACGAGCAGAATGTATTTATAGAGTTTATAGAGGAGGGAAGAGAGAGAGTGGTTATAAAATCACCGAGCAAAGATGATGATGATCTGATCGCTACGGCTATGGGGTTTTTGCGGGGGAAGAAGTAAAAATAATCAATTGGTATAAAATTACTTATTTCTATTTGGATATTAAATTAAGATTATTTGTGTTAGTATGATTTTATAATAAAAAATTACAGGAGTTATTTTGTTAAGTAGTGAAATAATTATACCGATAATAGTATCATTTATTACAGCACTCGCAACCATCAAGTATAAATCTAATAAAGATGATTTATCTCATAAAAATAAATTAAAATTTGAACATTCTCTATCTGAACAAAAAAAAATTAAAGAATCTATATCAAAGAATAAAATTCAAATGATTAATGCCTGTGAAATGCTAAATCATAGATTATGGAATTTGTCAGAGTTTTATGAAAAAAAATGGCATTTTGTTGATGGTGATTTTACAAAAGAGACAAAATATTATTTTCATTCATTCATTTATAGATTAGGAGCAATAATTTGGTGGTCGAGTAAAATAGAAAATGAATTAATTTACTTAGATACTACTATTGCTGATAAAGATGATTTAGATTTTTTAAAATTTTGTAAATTTATCCATATTATATTATCACAAGTTAAATTATTTAACAATCTTGATTATAATGGGGAAAAGGATTATGACCACTTTTTCTATCATAAATTGATTAAAGAAATAAATTGCTTATCGAATGAGAATAAAACAGATATTATCAATTATGATTTATATGAAAAAGATTTAACCGATAATTTAGAAAAAATGAAAGGCATATGTAGCTTTATTGATGGAGTTCACCCAAAAGAAGATAGATTAAGATGGAATCGATTATACGCATTACATTTAACAATCATTGCTTTTTTAAATAATTATGGATATGACTTTCAAAAAACTTCAAAGCAACAAATTGAAGAAATCGTGAAAGTTATGTCTTTATCTGAAAATAATGATACAGTATTATTGAATTTTGTTCAACTATTACAGAAAATCAAGTTAGATAAAAATAAAGAAGTACAAAAAATTCAATGTGTTATTAACAAGAGTGCAGAATCCCAATTACACTGTGACTCTTATTCTTGGTTCTCACGATTAGTGAATAGAAATCAATAATTATTACAATGAATATGTCAATACCAATCAAGAAATAACATGACCTATAAAAACCTAATATCATCAGCCATCCAACTATTCTGGAATACAAGAAACAGACAGCAAGGCTCAGAGGATAAAACAAATCGTAGTGCTGTGACAGGTGGCAAGCAACTAGATGGGTTTCTCGAATTGCTCTCTGCTGTAGCTATAGATAGTGGTATACCCAAAGAGTGTATATATCTCAAAAACAACCATATCCCAGGATATTTTCGCCCTACTAAGGATTGGGATTTATTGATTGTCTCACCTAACAATAAACTTATATCCGTAGTAGAACTCAAATCGCAAGTAGGCTCTTTTGGTAATAACTTTAACAATAGAACAGAAGAGGCTTTGGGAAGTGCTATAGACTTATGGACAGCATATAGAGAAGAGGCGTACCCTAATCAATCTGCCCCTTGGTTAGGATATCTCATGCTTGTTGAAAAATCAGATAAATCTACAAAAGCTATTCGTGTCAATAGACCACACTTTGCGGTGCTACCTGAGTTTGAGGGATGCTCTTATCTTGACAAGTATAAACTTCTTTGCCAAAAACTAATGCTAGAGAGACACTATAGCCAATGCTGTTTACTGTGAACAAAAGATGACTATTCCTATGGGGATGTATCTGAGGAGATCTCTATAGAGGCATTTTTGGACTCCTTTAGAGGTCATCTCATAGCTCAATTACGAGAGTTCAAACAGTATGACAGCTAGATATACCAAAAACGATCTGTTTTTAGATTATGATTTGACTGATGGCTCTTTGAAAAGCATTGAAGAACAAGGGTTTACCATAGGTATCGGTATAGCAACTGGAGCGGATAAAATTTTCATTATCAAAAAATCAGATGATATTCAAATCGAAGAGAGTCGTCTCTTGCCACTACTTACATCAAAATCACTCCAAGATAGTAAGTTGGAGTGGGATGGTAGCTTTTTAGTCAATCCATTTGAAGATGATAAATTGTGTGATTTGGATGACTACCCACACCTAAAGAACTATCTGACAGAGCACAGAGATAGACTATCTCAACGATATATAGCCAAAAAATCACCACATCAGTGGTACAAAACAATCGACAGAGTAAAGAGAGGTTTGCTAGAGACACCTAAGTTGCTTTTACCTGATCTCTCTAGCAATAAATTTCTCTCTATAGATAAGGGAGAGTACTATCCACATCACAATCTCTACTATATCACACATCCTGATATAAATCAGCTCAAAATACTTGCATCCATACTCATGTCTGATTTTGTCAAAAACCAATTATCAAAGATAGGTATCAAAATGAGTGGTGGATTGCCTCGATTTCAGTCTTAAACCCTCAAAAAACTCCGCATACCTGCCATTGATGACTTTACAAATAGTGAGCAGATAGCTTTGATAGATGCGTATGACACACAAAGGGATTAATGTTAAGTGGAGTCGTCCTAAAGGAGGACAGAGAGAGTAGTCATCAAATCACCAAGTAAAGATGACGATGATCTGATCGCTACGGCTATGGGGTTTTTGCGGGGGAGGTAGAGCAATATCTGGGCTTGAGCACTATAAATAAGAGCAGATTTTTTTGAAATAGTTTAATAGTACCATCTGCTATTTTGTATCTCTAATAAAATAATTATAATAGTATAAAATTTTTACTTTTATGTTACTATTTGGAACAGCAATAAGTTAATAACTAAATACTTTCTATCTCTCATCAAAAGAGTATCTTCAAAGATTTATAATTTAAGCTTTAGAACATTGTTTATCTAAAATATTATCAACAAAGGAGTAATAAAATGAAGGATAAAATTTTCATTATTGAGTATGCAAAAGGTACAGATAAAGGGTTTGATGGTTTTAGACCAGACTCCAAACCAATCTTAGCAGAGATTAAAAAAGTAACTGATAGAGAGAGGGAAATAGTCTTTTATAGACCTAATAAAAAGTATGAATTATTAGAATATCTCAAAGAGAATGCTTTTGCTGTAATTAGTAGAATTAACCCTGGAAACCTCAAAGAGGTAGATGAGTATTTTCAATTTTTAAAAGCACTTGCAAACTCTGGTGTAGAGGTTCATACACACCCTGATGTTATGATTAACCTAGATTTCAAAGATATACTTGCCAAACTAAAAGGTTCATCTTTAGGTGATGATGATACATATTTTTATCATACCTATACAGACTTTGTAAGTAAATTTCCTGCTGATTTGGATAAATATGGCATTCGTGTTCTTAAAACAAACTATGGTTCAACTGGTGAGGGTGTTTATCTAGTATCCAAAAAAGAAGATGGTTCTATCTTTACTGTAGAAGCTGTAAATAATGAAAAATTCTATTATGATGACATCAATGAGTTTTTACATAAATTTGAAGTAAACTTTGAAGATGATGATGAGAATGCTGCTTATTTCCAAGGGAAAGCTGGATTTGTAGGATGTAGATACTTAGAGAGAATCTCTGAGGGTGAAATTAGAGTTTTGCTTGTCAATGACAAAGCTATCTCTGTAGTGCATAAAAAACCTCAAGAGGGTGAATTCTCTGCCACACTTTTCTCTGGTGCAAAATACAAATATGAATCTCCTGAAGAGCCAAAATGGAGAGAGGTTATGAAAGTCACAAAAAAAGGACTCAAAGACCTTAGACCATACCTTTCAGGACAAAACTATCCTCTACTTTGGACAATGGATTATATCTTAGACTATAATGAAGATGGTACAGATAAGTATGTTTTATCTGAAATCAACTGCTCTTGCGTTGGTATTACTACAGAGTTACAGTATGCAAAAGATGTAGCAAAAGTATTTAAAAAAGCCAAAAAATAGACTCCTATGGTGTAAAGTATTTATACTTTATGCCACAACCGTAAGAAGTTCAAAATTTCATCTTTGACATAAATATTGAGTGTCAAATCATGTTTTGCTTTAGGTAAAATCACTACTTTTGCATTTTTATAATTTTTGAGCTTCTCTATACCATTTCCTGTTACTTTATAATCTTTATTAAGTTTAGAATCTTTGGAAAAGAACTCATCATGTGTGCCTATAATATTAAGAAATGGTTCAGATTTTTGAGAACCTAATTTAAAGTTTTTATAAAAATAAGAACTCTCACAAGAAAATGCTGTAATAATCCTCCCACTAAATTTTTTGGATTTAAAGATAGCTGATGCTAATCCCCCTTCTGAATTTCCCATTAAAAATATATTTTGAGTATCAATAAATTTGAGTTTACTAAGTTTTTTATAGTTATAATCAATCTCTGCAATGCGTAATTTATGAACCTTAGTATATTTACTCTTTTTTGTTGGAGATTTATAAAATGGTCTATTTTTTATCTTGTGAGAGTTTGGAGCAAAAAATATAAACCCTAGCTCTTCTACTATATATTTACGATACATCTCACCTCTATAGAGTCCTGAGGAACCATGCATATATAAAAGTGTCGGATAGATTTGGTCTGTAGTGATATTTGGATATTTATTCTTAAATGCATCATAGCTTCCATAAAATGCCTTTTTAATTCCAGCAAAACCTTTTGGAAAACCTACATAAGCATATCTATAGGTATCTCCAATATTCTTATATTTTTTTAATGTTTTTTTGATTGTTTTATTCATTTTGTTTCTCTTCTATCTCTCTCTTTTTCTTTTGTGCAAAGCCAACACCCTTTTTGGTTTTTGCTTCTAACTCTAAACTATTAATGAGTGTACGATAATCTTGACCAGTGGTATGCAGTTGTGCAAAACAGGTGGCAATAACAGCTATAGTATTAGGCACAACACCCTTTTTTCTATATGATTGTAAATTCTTTTCGCTTACTTTTATGAGTTTACTAAACTTTGGTAGGGTAATTTCTGCATCTAATAGTAATTTCTTAAACTCTATAAATGTCATAACTTATCCTTTAAATATTATTATAATAGTTGTAATTCTATCTAAAAACCATAAAGTATTACTAATCTCCTTAAAAGTCTCTTGACATCAGAGTATAAAAAAGGTATAATCTCTATAATTTATTACTATTAGTTAGATAATAAATAAATTTTATAGCCAAAAAGCTGTTACTCTTGAAAGAAATTATACGAGGAATAACTATGGCAAAAGAACTTAAGAAAAAAGAGACTAAAGAGGTAGAAAAGAAAGTTGCAAAGAAAAAGGCAAAGAAAAAATCTGCAAAAAAAGTAGAAAAAAAAGTTTCTAAAAAGAAAGCAAAGAAAAAAGTAGAGAAGAAAAAATCTGCAAAAAAAGAGAAAAAAGCAAAGAAAAAGTAGTTACCCCACTCATAGAGTCTGAATCTATTGTAAGACCAATACAATATCAGACTTTATAAATGGTTCACCTCAACATTTAATACTACAAAAAAAGCTCTATTCATTACCATTGAAATCGTCAATGATTTGGTTGAATATGCTCAAAAGACCCATCAAAAAAAGAGATTAAAGCAATAATAGTGCCTCACACGGTATATCTCTTATATCATAACTATAATCTAGTAAAACTCTGCTCCTACTCCTGATATATTGTTACTGCTATGTTATCATTTTGGCTTATAATCTCTATAGATGGATAAACATAGTAATAATCTTATTGGAAACCAAGGCATATTTAAACTCTTTTTTACTACTATGAAAAGAGTGTTTAGTTAAAATTAACTAAGGTAAAATTGATGGAGAATAGAGATATAGAGATAGTTGTTATTGAAGATGAAGAGGATATATTAGAACTTACAGAGTACCATCTGACCAAAGAGGGGTATAGTGTAACGGGGTTTTTATCTACACAAAATGTAGAGCAATTTATAGAAGAAGAGTCTCCTAGCTTGATGATTGTAGACCGTAATCTTTCGGGAATAGAAGGGAGTATTTTTGTAGCCTATCTTCGAGAACAGGGGTATGATATACCTGTAATTTTTTTGACTGCCAAAGATAATGATGATGAGTTAGAGGAGGGGTTTGAACGGGGTGGTGATGATTATATGACCAAACCTTTTAAGTATAAAGAGCTTCTTTTGCGTATTAAGGCTCTGCTCAAAAGAAGTGGAGTCAAAGAGAACAAAAAAGTAAAGTTCCGAGATATACAACTTAATCTTGAAACCAAAGAGGTGTTGGTAAATCACAAAATCATAGAGCTAACCAATCTTGAGTTTAAACTCCTATTTACTTTTATTGCAACTCCAAATATTGCCCTAGAACGAGAATATTTAAGAGATGAAGTTTGGGGAGATGTGGGGTCTGCATTTCATGATAAAACTATCAATGTAGCTATCAATAGACTCAAAAAAAAGATAGACCCCTATGGGGATAAAAACTATTTTGCTCCTGTATGGGGCGTAGGCTATAAGATACATTAATAACTATTTTCAAAGGATATTTTGATGAGTAAACACACCTACTACCTCTATGCTACAGAGTACAGCTCTTGGGTAAATCAATTTAGAGATACTCCTCGAACTACCACCATACACTACCAAGCCTTTTCTGCCGAAGATGTTTTTCCTGCTTTGGAGTATGAGACTATTTCTCATATTATTGTAAGTGGTTCTCTCTTAGAGATTAAGATGGTTATCGAGATAGCCAAAGAGCATAATATCTCTATGGGAATTGTCCCTCTGCCTACACAAAACCGTCTTATCAAAATATTAGACCTCCCCAAAGACCCCCATCAAGCCATCGAATTAGCTCTTACTCCTAGTAGCAAAAAGCTAGACCTGCTCTACTGTAATGATTTTTTGGTACTCAATGATATTCGTATAGGAGATGCATCGTTGATAAAAGAGTATGAGTTCCACTATGCCAAATACTCTTTGTTCAAGCGGATAAGACTCTTTGGTTCTACTTGGCGTAAAAAGAGCCTTTTAGCTCATAATAAATGTACCGTTACTCCTGACAATGAAAAAGAGATAAAACTCTCGTGTGTAGGAATGATAGGGTTAGGCTACAATAATCATAGTGCAATAGCAAAATCTATGAAGAGACACTTAAGTGCAACAGATGGACAATCCCTTCTCTTAATCTTGGCACCACGATCACTTTTACAATATTTTATTATCTCTCCATTACGCCTTATTTTCAAAAAAAACCCAGAACAACTCCCTACATCATGTGGCTATATCAAAAGTAGTGCAGTCTCTATTACAACACAAACCCCTCTAAAAGTTGTTATAGATGATACAAAAAATATCCAAACACCTATCAAAATTGAAACGCAACAAAAAGCACTCTTGCTTAGTGTAGGAGAGAAGTTTTGGGAGTCTCAACACTCTAGCAATAGTAGTAAAAGTAGTATCAAACTAGCAAATGTCCCAAGAGATGATGAGCAGATACGGTACCTACAAAAAGGTCTTCCACTCGTAGCCCATGCCTCACAAGAGCAATATGCCTCACTCTTTTCAACACTCCGCAAAGAGGGGTCATTGAATAGTACTTTTATTATTTTAATGATTCTTGCAACAATTATTGCTACTTTAGGACTCTTTATTAACTCCCCTTCTGTTATTATTGGTGCTATGATACTTGCTCCTCTTATGCAACCGCTTGTAAGTTTGAGTATGGGGATTGTTCGGCAAGATAAATCACTTATCTATAACTCCAATAAAACTATTGCAGTAGGTGTGCTTTTGAGCCTTGGTGTGGCTATGTCTATTGCCTACTTAACACCTATAGAGCAAAAGAGTATAGAGATGATGGCACGACTCTCACCTACTATTTTGGATATGTTAGTTGCTATTGCTTCAGGAGTGGCTGCTGCGTATGCCAAAAACGATGAGAGCATTACTGCTTCTTTGGCTGGAGTAGCTATTGCGGTGGCTCTTGTGCCTCCTTTGGCTGTATCTGGTATTGGGATTGGTTGGGGTGATATGGAGATGTTTACCAATGCATTCTTGCTCTTTAGTACGAACCTTATTGGTATAGTTATGGCAGGGGCTATGACATTTTTTATCTTAGGCTATGCACCCATAATTGTAGCTCAAAAGGGTATTATATTATGGCTTGGGGCTACTCTTCTTATTACCCTTCCCCTCTATCAATCTTTTGATGTAATGAAGCAAAATATAGAACTTACTACTACCTTGAAAAACCACCATTTTACACTAGAGAATCAGACAATTCAACTTACACAAGTAGAATATCAAGCACACCCTGATACTATAGAACTTCGCTGTGAAGTTGTATTAGATTACAAACTCAACAAAGCCCAAAGAGAAGAACTCCACCACAAAATTTCTACTCTCGTAGGCAAACCAACAGAGATTATAGCTACCTTTAGATACCGTCTTTAGGAGCTATCAGCAATAGTTAAGCAACCATATTGCATACTATACACTTATTTTATACATAAGGAATATTTATGAAAATTAGAACTATACTTTTGGCATCACTTCTTTTGGGTAGCTATACTTTAGCAGATACCAATAGTACAAAAAAAGAGGCTATAGGTTATATCAAACTCCTAGGCGGTACACTCAAAACTGAATTAGTATCTAAGATGCAAAAAGGTTCACAAGAGCTAGATGCCGTTACTTTTTGTACTCACAATGCAGAGAAGATAACCAAAGAGATTAATGCAAAACTCCCAGAAAATGCTACAGTAAGAAGAGCCTCTTTAGAGACAAGAAACCCTAATAATAGTGCAGATACCACAGATACAAAAATAATGCAAGAGTATATAGCACAAATAGAATCCAAAAGCTTTGACCCAAAATCTCCAATTAAAGTTGTAGAAGATGCCAATAGCACAAGAGTCTACAAACCACTTCTTACAAAACCTCTCTGTCTTCAGTGTCATGGAGAACATGTAAGTGATACTCTTTCAAAATATATCAAAGAACACTATCCAAAAGATAGAGCTATGAACTTCAAAGAGGGAAGTCTTAGAGGCGTTATTGTTGCAGAGATTAAAAAATAAATCTCCTAGACAGCCTTACCATCACTATCAAAAAAGAGTTGTATTTGCATAAGAGATATTTTATAGATATCTCTTGTGAGTAGATTTAAAACTCTACTATTTGCTATTGAGATGATATAAAAATTCATCATGACTCATATATCCAATATAAGCTTTTTGGACTTTTTCAGTTGTACTATCAATAATATAGAGCGTTGGTGTAAGAGCATTTTCTTGCAACTCTTTTGGAAACTTTTTTGTATCAAAGTTTAACATAAGCGGAATGTATTTCTCTTTGATTTTAGCATGAATATCAGCTTTGGCTAGTACTCGTTTTTCAAGCTTACGACACCATGGGCAGTAGTTTGTTGTCATAAATACAAAAAGAGGTTTCTTTGCTTTTTGAGCTTTTTCCAAAGCTACTGCATACTCTTTTTCATATCCCATATTTGTCATAAACTCTTCGTGAGAGAGTATCTCTTTGGATTGAGATATTTTTTGATTATCATTTTCATACTGTGAAGCAAACTTCTCTAACATATCATCTACAGTATCTACAAGCTCCTCTTCTAGGTCTTTGGGCTTAAACATCTGTGTATCCGAATAGGTAAGACCAAATACTTTCTCTTTGCTACTCTCTCTTGTTACATATTCACCTAACTCCAATGAGACTTTCAATGCCACAGTCTCACCCACAGAGAAATCACTTAAAACCACTACTAATACACGAGAATCATGCAAAGATGTATCAATTTTTAATCTTTGGGAAAGCTCTTGCATCAGCGTTTGTATCTCTGCATCATATTTTTTATCTACAGACTTTGTCATATTTACCACCATAGGGTCATAACTCTTGACACCTGTAAGCGTATAAAAACTCTCTGCAAAGAGTGCAGAAAAACTCAAAACCAAAAATAGCATACCTTTTGTTACTTGCATTTTATTATCCTTGAAAGCTTACTATAAAGAGAAGAAGCGTAATTAATTTGTGAATTATATCTTAATAAATATATCTATAGATAAGTGATTTGTGTAAAGAACAGAAGTATAGAAAGGATATGGTAAATTAGAGTAGTGGTTTTGTAGCTCCAAATAAAAAATAAAACTTTAAAAGTATTTAAGAAAATAATTATAAGGAAGTTTGTATATGTAAGTGGTGCGGATGAGAGGACTCGAACCTCCACGCCGTAAAGCACCAGATCCTAAGTCTGGCGTGTATACCAATTTCACCACATCCGCATGTGGTACATCCATTAGGATTCGAACCTAAGACCCTCGCCTTAGAAGGGCGATGCTCTATCCAGCTGAGCTATGGATGCACAAAATAACAATAATAATTGAAGCTAACCATTTACAATGGTACGCCAGAGAGGACTCGAACCCCTAACCCTCAGATCCGAAGTCTGATGCTCTATCCAG
>Ga0193965_1000638_pt1 | contig 10602 bp, 9 predicted proteins | sample FB_8_MG_FD_140330 | JGI IMG/M metagenome (GOLD analysis project Ga0193965, IMG submission 140330) | Microbial mat bacterial communities from the Broadkill River, Lewes, Delaware, United States - FB_8_MG | ecosystem: Environmental > Aquatic > Freshwater > River > Microbial mats | place: USA... | reverse complement strand
TCAAAGACTTTTTGAGTGGGTAGAGAGACGAAAACAAAATGAACCTCTTGAATATATAACAAATAGTGTAAGTTTTTACTCTAAAGATTTTTATATTGCAGAGGGTGCTTTGATTCCTCGTCCGGAGACTGAAATTCTTATAGATGAAGTTATTAAAAGAGTCAAAGATAAAGATTCTAAAATCACTTTTGTTGAGGTTGGGGTAGGGAGTGGGATTATCTCTATTGTGTTAGCACTTCATTTTAAAAATGCAAATTTTATAGCTGTAGATATTTCACCTAAGGCTTTAGAGATTGCAAAAATAAATATTGCTAAGTTTGGTTTAGAAGATAGAATCGAACTACGCTTAGGTTCTTTACTTGATTGTGTGAGTGAAAAGATTGATTACTTAGTCTCAAATCCACCTTACATAGCAAATGATGAGAAGTTAGAATCTAACCTTTCCTATGAGCCTCAAAACGCTTTATTTGGTGGAACTATTGGTGATGAGATTATTAATCAACTTCTTGATGAAGTCTTAAATAGAAATATTAAGTTATTTTCATGTGAGATGGGTTATGACCAAAAGGATAAAATTACAAATCATCTAAAAGATGTCAAATTTAAAGATTTAACTTTCTATAAAGATTTAAGTGATTTTGATAGAGGTTTTACATTAAGGTTATAAATTTTGAGTAAAAGAATATATGCAGATTTTGGTTATTTAATTATTTTAGCAGCTACATTTGGAGCTGTGTTAGTTTTGGGTGCATTTGTTGCTCCTGTAGTTTTTCATACAGATAAAATTTTAGTAGATATGATTATAGATAATTATAATGCTGGAATCATTATGGGTGAGGTTTTTCATAGATTCTCATACTGGGTATATTTTGTAGCGGTAGCAGTTTTTATATATGAGGGAGCTATGTATAAAACAGGGCAAAGAGATGCTATAGCATTTGCAAGTGCATTTACTGTGATTTTTTCATCTTTGATGTTTAGTGCAGTATATTCACCTAAAATACTTGCAATGCAAGCTTTAGGTGCAGAAGCGACACAGAGTGACACATTCGCTAATATTCATACAGCAAGTGAGATAGATTTTAAAATACTTGCTGTTGGACTTATAGTTCTTTTTGTTAGAAGATTGATGCTTCTTCCAATCGCTAAGGTTTAATTTACCTTAGTGATTCTTCTCCTCAACCATAGCTTCAGCTAATTTAAACAGAGTTGTACTTGCCTCTTCCATCTCAATAAAACTACTCAGTATTTTATCTTTATGTGATACACACGCATTTTCATAAGTTACACACGCAACACTCTCTATTATATTATTATGTACAAGTGCATGGTGTTGGTCAAGATCTTGATAGCTTTGTGTACTTCCAAATCTCTCTTTTCCGTGAGTGTTATACCATTTCCCTAATCTACAGTTTTTATGATCACTAAACTCACCAACTTTTTTCCCTAAACTGATTGATGTGTAAGCATTTGATTTAAAAAGTATATGGTCAATCATAATTAAATTTACAAAAATATAGTCTTGAATAACAGTAACTTCGCTATCAATCTCTTTAGTACTATCTTGTAGCATCCCCATACTATCTTTGAATTTTTCCATTAATGAACTAAACTCATTAATAATTGTATTCATTTTTTGTGAGCTTTCTGAGATATCTCTACTCTCTTGTTGGAGAACTTGAATAGATGTTTTAATCTCATTAGTAGCTTTTTGAGTTCTCTCAGCTAGTTTACGCACTTCATCTGCTACAACAGCAAAACCTCTACCATGCTCACCAGCACGAGCAGCTTCAATCGCAGCATTGAGTGCTAACAAGTTTGTTTGATCAGAAATATCGCTAATAAGATTTATAACACTTGTAATCTCACTTGTTCTATCTTGAAGATTGATTGTAGAGCTTGAATTATCATCCATAATCTCTTTGAGCTCAATGAGTTGCTCATTTACATCTTGCGCATCTTGTGCTCTCTCTATAGACATCTCCATAGTTGATTGAACATTATTAGATATATTCTCTAGTTTATTGCTATTGTTATTAAAACTATTTTGAAGAATTTGTAATTGCTCATTATTTTTATTTACATTACTTAAATCAGAGTTTAGAGTAGTAAGCATCTGGTTTTTATAGTTTTCTTCCATCATCTCAATACTTTTATTGATAATATTTCCAGCATTACTAAAGGCTGGATTAACACCCTCTTGGTTAAATACTCTAAAGTATTCATGGTTATTTGCATACTCAATAGATGTTGTCATTTCCCGTAAAAATGTTTCTATCTGGTCTAAAAGATTATTAACCTGATGACAAACAAGACCAGCTTGACCATTATCACTTACATTTGTTGCTCTTGTCTCAAAATTACCATTAACTGCATCTGTTAAAACGGTATATGATTTAAGCATACAAATTTTTATTCTGTTGATTGTATTTAATACAAAATAAGAACCAGCTAAAAATAGAGCTAGTAAAACTGTATCTACGATATTAAATCCATAAAGAAAAAACTTAAGTACATAAGCAAGAAAAAATATTGCTAATAATATAGACCCAATTAATTGAAGTCTATAAAGATACGATGTATTTGTCATATCTGCCTCCTACTAAAGATAGCATCTCTTTTAAGACAGCTTCTGATTTACTAATGCCACCAATTTTTTCAGCATCAAGAAGTTTTTTATAGATGGGTTTAATTGTTTCTAGTGCAGCTTGTGTTGGTTTTCTTCTTACTGAGTAGTATCCTATGATGTCACCTTTTGCATTGTAAGATGGTGTAACATTAGCATATACCCAGTAGTAGTCCCCATTTTTTGCTAAGTTGATTACATAAGCGTTTATCTCTTTACCTGATTGAATAGTATCCCATAGCACTTTAAAGATTAGGCGAGGCATCTCTTTATGTCTAATTATATTATGTGGAGCTCCTAATAGTTCCTCTTCTGAATAACCAGATAATTTAATAAATAACTCATTACCATAAGTTATTCTCCCTTTAGAATCGGTTTTAGAAACAATAAGTTCTGTTTCGTCAAAGCTTAGCTCTTTCATTGTTTTTCCAAGTTTGAAGTCTTTAAATTTTATTAATTTAAACTAAGTATATTTTGAATAAAAGTTAAGTTCATATACTAACATAAGATTATATGATAATTATTACATTTAAAGAAACAATTATAAAATATACAAATATACTTCTAATCTACACAGTTTTACAAAAATAGGTTCATTTTATTATATATCTTATAGATAAAACGATACAATCATTTTAAAATAAATCAAGGCTATAATTATGAAAATAAAAACTATTTTAATCTCTTTTATTCTATTGTTAAGTGTTATAAATCCTCTGTTTGCAGATGAGTTTACGAAATCGTTTAAGGGTGATGAAGCTCATTTAGTACAAGATTCTAAAGCGAAACATTGGTGCCCCGTATGTGGAATGAATCTCAAAATGTTTTATAAAACAAATCATCTCTCTACATTAGAAAACAATAAAAAAAGACAATACTGTTCATTAAGATGTTTAGTAGTCGATAAACAAGAATATAATATCGATACAGATAATGTTCAAGTGGTAGATTCTGCAACAAATAAATTGATTTTTGCAAAATCTGCTTTTTATGTACTTGGCTCAAAAATTAAGGGAACTATGAGTAAAAAAAGTAAACTAGCTTTTGCAAAAAAATCTGATGCTGAGATGTTTGTAAAAAAGTATAAAGGTAAAATAGTCGATTTTAAAAGTGTACTTGAATCTGCAACTAACTCTTTAGAATCTGACATCTCAATGATAACAAAGAAAAAAGAGAAAAAAATATACCCAATGGGTAAAAAGATTTTGACTAAAATGTGTAATCAAAATATAGACCCAAAAGAGTTTGTAGAGATTAACCAGCTAAAATCAGCTATAAAAAATAATAATTTATGTCAACCATTAAAAGAGAAACAACTCCAAGCAGTAGCACTTTATTTATGGGAAGTAAAAAGATTTGGAGACCTGAAAAAACTAGAGGGAACTATAAGTGTAACAAAAGATGAGAAATGTCCTATTTGTGGAATGTTTGTATATAAATACCCAAAATGGGCAAGTCAAATTTTTTATGGTACAAAACATTATTCGTTTGATGGTGTAAAAGATTTGATGAAATTTTATTTTCACGATAATAAAAACATTACAAAAATCTTAGTAAGTGATTACTACTCTCAAAAAGCGATAGATGCTAAAAAAGCTTATTTTGTAATTGGAAGTGATATATATGGTCCAATGGGGGATGAGTTGATTCCTTTTAAAAATGAGAGTGATGCAAAAACTTTTTATATGGATCATCAAGGGAAAAAGATTTTAAAATTTCAAGAGATTACACAAGAAGAGATTTATAAGCTAGATGAATAAAAAAAGTAAAACTACCTTTTATGTTTTTGTATCTCTTTTTAGTTTAGTGTTTGTAGAACTTTTATATTTGAGTTATGCTAAAACACTCTCTAAAGATAGCTTAGATAAAAAAATAGATTTTATAAAACTTGCGCAATTACCAGATTTAGCAATCTCTACAGAAAGCTCATACATAAGACATAGAAGTTTAAGTACTATAGGGAGTATTTATAAAGATGATGGAAGTTTACGAGAGTATTTTCCATCCACTTTTGCTATCTCCCCCTCCCATACAATCAATAAAGAGAATCAATGAAAAACAAAATAAACATCTACTTAATTGAGTATGCAATAAATGCAATATTACGGCAAAAATATAAATCAATATTTATCACAACAATATTTACACTTTTGGTTTTTTTACTTAGCTCTATATTTTTTATTACAAACTCTATAAAGTATGAACTCAATAGCACAGTAGATGCGTTACCAGAGATAATTGTTCAAAAAGTAAAAGCTGGTAGGCACTATGATATGGATGGAGATTCTATAGATTCTATATTGTCTATTTCTGGTGTGAGTGATGCAGTTGCTAGAGTGTGGGGCTATTACTATTTTGAGAATGCTGGTGTGAATTTTAGTATTGTTGGGGTGGATTCTTATGAGAAGCAGTATAAAGATTCTCTTGCAAATATAGTTGAGAAGTTTGATTTAGAATCTGATAAACCCTCTATGATAATTGGTTCAGGTGTGAGAGATGTTATGAACCAAAATTATTATAAAGATTATTTTAACTTTATAAAGCCAGATGGAACACTTAAACGGGTGGAGATTGCAGGTGTTTTTGATGGAGATACCAACTTAGAATCGAATGATATGATAGTGATGAGTAAAGATTTAGTACGAGATATATTTGATATAGCAGAATCAAAAGCAAGTGATATTGTAGTAAAAGTACCAAACCCTGATGAGGTGCCAACAGTAGTCTCAAAAATTAAGATTCTTTATCCAGATAGTAGAATTATCACTTCTGAGGATTTAAAAGTGAGTTATCAAAATATTTTTGATTATAAAAGTGGTGTGTTTTTAGCTCTTTTTGTAGTTTCATTATTTACTTTTTTTATTATTATTTATGACAAAGCAAGTGGGCTTAGTAGTGAAGAAAAAAAGGAGATAGGGGTGCTCAAAGCGATTGGTTGGCGAGTGGATGATGTGATGAAAGAGAAGTTTTATGAAGCGTTTATCATCTCATTTTTTGCTTATACTTTGGGGGTGGCATTAGCCCTTGCTTTTGTATATATATTTCAAGCTCCAATTTTACAAAATATATTTATAGGTTACTCTCAGTTAAAAACAAATTTTGAGCTCCCATTTATCTTGGATATACAGACACTATTTTTGGTGTTTTTTTTAAGTGTACCTATCTATATCGCTGCGACAATTATCCCATCATGGAGAGTAGCAACACTTGAAGCAGATGAGGTTATACGATAATGATAGAGTTAAAAAACATCACAAAAAAATACGAAATAAATAAAAACAATACAACAATAGCCCTTCATAATATTAATCTCAGCATACAAGAGGGTGAGATTGTTATTTTAAAAGGTGCAAGTGGGAGTGGTAAAAGTACGATTCTCTCTCTTATAGCTGCTTTGAGTAAACCTACGAGTGGAGAGGTGATAGTAGATAAGAAACATATCTCAAAACTACCAGATAATTTTGCTTCAATCTATAGAAGAGACAACATAGGTTTTATTTTTCAAAAGTATAATCTCATCCCAACTTTAAGCGTAAAAGAAAATATTTTACTCCCCCTAGTACCTCTTAATCTCTCTAATAAAGAGATGGAAGAAAAACTTCATACTGTGATGCAAAAGTTTACTATTGAGCATAAAAAAGATTCTATAGTAAAGCGTTTATCAGGTGGGGAACAACAAAGGGTCGCAATTGCTCGTTCTTATGTTAATAACCCTAAAATCATCATTGCAGATGAACCTACAGCAAATTTAGATGAGAGATTGTCTTTACATTTTATAGAGATTCTCAAGGAGTTTAAAGCCCTTGGAAAAACAGTTGTAGTAGCAACGCACGACCCACTCTTTTTTGGTCTTGATTTTGTAGATAAAGAGATAGAGATAGAGAGAGGAAATCTACTTTTATGATTCTCACACCAGAAGTATTAGCAATTTTACTATTAAATGTTATTTTTGCCGTATTCTCTTTTATAGCTTTTATTTTAAGTATTAAAATATTTTTAAATTGGGATATAGAATCTACAAGTACAGCTCAGTATAAACTTGAAAAACAAAGCTTTTTAAGTGCCACTATAATTAAATATATTTTTATTATAAAAGTGCCACTATTTTTATTTTTTATTTTTACCTTAGATAAAATCTCAAATGTACTTACTGGTGCTATGTGTGGGGCAGGCGTTGTGGATGCAACTGAGTATGGAATCTATCTGTTTTTACTTAAAATTATAAACTTATATATTTTTGGATATTGGCTAGCGCTCCATTTTGAAGATATAAAGCATGAGAATCAACCCTATACAAAACTAAAATTTGGCATTTTTATAGTAGCGTTTTTTCTTTTTATTATAGAGCTAATTATAGAGGGTGTAATGTTTAGCTCTATAGAGGTTGATAAGATGGTGAGTTGTTGTGGAAGCCTTTATTCAAGCACTTCAACATCCTATATATCTGAGATATTTAAAATAGATACAACTCTGTTATTGACACTATTTTATACAAATTATTTTTTGATGCTACTCTTTTATTTTTTCAAACAAAAATACTTTTTTGCATTAGCAAATATTACTTTTATTATTATCTCAATTATGAGTTTGATTATCTTTTTTGGGACTTATATTTATGAGCTGCCCACACACCATTGCCCATTTTGTTTTTTACAAAACGACTACTATTTTGTGGGGTATTTTTTATATAGCTTTTTATTTATAGGAACATTTTATGGTTTCAAAACTGGATTTATTGAATCATCAAAAGAGCTTGTAAGTAAGAACTATAGAGTATCACTTATTTTTAATACTCTATATTTAATTATTGTAAGTTTATATCCAATCCTATTTTATATAAAAAATGGTGTTTGGTTATAGTTTCTGTCTATTTTAATAAAAATGAGTGAAGCACTCGGATAAAAATCTCATTATCAATAGGTTTTGTAACAAACTCATCCATCCCAGCAGCTAAAAACTTTGCTCTATCTGTTGCTAGGGCATTTGCAGTTAGGGCTACTATTGGTGTGTGTGTTAGATTACTTTGTTTTTCCAAATCAAGAATTATGCTTGTTGCCTCTATACCACTCATCTTTGGCATATTTTCATCCATAAGAATCAAGTCATATTTGTTGTTTTTAAATTTTTCAACAGCTTCAAGACCATTCTCTGCTAAGTCTATATCTAAACCTAAATCACTTAATAAAATATTCATAAGGAGTTGGTTTGTTTTGTTGTCTTCAACAAGAAGCACTTTTGCCTCAAGTTGTTTATTTAAATCAACTTTTTTCAAAGGGACATCTTCATTACTAGCAGATTCTATACTATCGACTTCTAAGGTTGGTAAAGTGAAGCTAAATTTACTCCCTTCACCTAAAGTACTCTCCACGCTAATATGACCCTCCATCGCATCTATAAGTGCTTTGGAGATAGAGAGACCTAAACCTGTTCCACCATATTTTCTCGTGGTTGTAGAATCTTCTTGGGTAAATGATTCAAAGATTTTTTTGAGATTGTTTTCATCGATACCAACTCCAGTATCTTTTACACAAAATGTTAATTCATTTGTTGCTGAATCAAACTCTAAGTATATATTTATCTCACCATTTTTTTGCGTAAATTTGATAGCATTACTGAGTAGATTTCCTGCAACCTGTTTGATTCTTACAATATCACCTACAAAATATCTAGGGAGTTCTTGAGAAAAATGTATTTTAAGTTCAATACCATTCTCTTTCGCTTTTTCATAAAAAAGTTGTGATACATCTTTAAATGGATTCTTTGTATAAAACTTGCGTCTCTCTAAAAGCATTTTGCCACTCTCGATTTTAGAAAAATCAAGTATATCATTGATAATTGTTAAAAGTGAAGCACCAGAGTTTTTGATAATAGAGAATCTTTTTTGTCTTTGTTTATCTTTTTCACCCGCTTTTAAAATATCTACAAAACCAAGCATTGCGTTTAAAGGGGTACGAATCTCATGACTCATAGATGCTAAAAATTCAGATTTTACTTGTGAGGCGTGTTCAAGCTCTTCTATTTTATTTTCTAGTGCTTTAGTTTTCTCTTGTACTATTTTTTCTAAGTTATCATTTGCTTCTTTGAGTTCATTTGAAGTTTCTTGGATGAGGTGTGAGAGTGCTTTATGTGTAGCACTTGTATCAGCGATATTGACATCATCTGTTTTATCTTCGAAACTATGCCCATTGACTTGCTTGTTTTCACTCATAGCTAAGATTGTCATTGTTTGGTTGAGAAGTTCACAGTTGTTTGCTTTAAAAAACTCGCCGTAAGTAAAAAAACCACTAGTGGGAGCGATATTTGCTAATGGAGTTAACTCTAAACAGATTGCTTCTTCGAGGAATCTTCTTCTTGCCATACATGAATAGATAAATATAGATTCAATACTATCACTTGAAAACTTATCTTTTGTGTGGATAGATTCTCTTAGAATCATACTACTGTTTCCATAACCAAAATGCACCTTGTCACCAACAGCTAAATTACCTGCAAAGGTAAGTGAACCATCATCACCTTTACCCAAAACTGCTCGTGCAATTTTTACACCATCTCTTTTGAGTATTAGTGGAAACTCTATCCCAACAGCTGGAAGAGATTTGGCTATATCTGCACCTAAATACTTCGCATAAATAGCAACAGCAGATATACCATCTATCTCATAAACACGATTATCTGTAGCCTTTGTGATTGTAAGCTCTTTACCAATCTCTTGCCAATTAAAACTATAAGATGTTTTTACATATAACTCTTGTGCATTGATAGCAACACCAACAGCACCATCGGAGATAATTCCATCATTTGTAAATACAAAAGTTTCTTTAAAATTACCAGCATCACCAGCCATTCCACCTGCTATAGTAATATCGTTTGAGAGAGTTTTAACACCGTGTAAAAATCTTTCACCGTTAGTGTTTAAGCCATCTGAGAAAAGAAGTAAAACTTTTGTGTCATCTTGAATAAGCTCTTTAGCTATACTTTGACCACAAGTAAAACTATCACTCTGTTTTGTTTGAAGTGATACATCTAAACTTGCATTTTCAAATGATGTAACACTGACCACTGTTTGGTTAGTTGTTACATCGTTTTCTAGTATCTCACCATCAGTAGTAGCACCGATGATTTTTGCTTGAGGAATAATATGCAAAATATTTTGTATTATGCTGTTTAAAACATCTTTATCTACAATGGAACTAAAAACCTGAACTAATAAATTTTTTTCATCTTTAAATGAATTGTCTTGTATAAAATGTTCAAAGGTTTTTTTATCATAATGTATATTTTTTGTTTTCATAGTTCCATCTTATTGTTTTTTATATAAATTAAGAGTTGTAGCTTATCTCTTTTTCTAAGCTAAGTGAACCATCAAAAAGAGTTTGTTCATCATAAGCTTTTGCAATTAGTTGTAGTCCAACTGGCATACCATCTGCAGATTTTGAGATAGGTAGAGAAAGGGCAGGGAGACCTGCAAGATTTACAGAAATTGAATATAAGTCACTTAAGTACATATCCATAGGATTCTCTAACTCACCAATTTTTGGTGCAACACCCGGTGCAATTGGTGATAAAATAAGGTCAGCTTCTTCAAAGATTTTGTTATAGTTATCTTTGATAATATGTCTCGTTTTTTGTGCTTTTACATAATACGCTTCATAATATCCACTAGATAAAACGAAGTTTCCAAGCATGATTCTTCTTTTTACTTCATCCCCAAAACCATTACTACGAGTTTGGATAAAAGTATCTTCTAGGTTTTTCCCCTCAACACGATTACCATAACGGATACCATCATATCTAGCCAAGTTTGTAGTAGCTTCAGCAGTTGCTGTGATATAGTAAGCTGAGATATCAAATTTTGCATCCATCATCTCTTTTTCTATGATTGTGTGACCTTGTGCTTTTAAAGCTTCAATAGCTTTTGCGTACGCATCTTTTACATCATCACTTGCATTTTCAATAAACTTTGGAAGTACAGCGAT
>Ga0193965_1000636_pt1 | contig 10635 bp, 14 predicted proteins | sample FB_8_MG_FD_140330 | JGI IMG/M metagenome (GOLD analysis project Ga0193965, IMG submission 140330) | Microbial mat bacterial communities from the Broadkill River, Lewes, Delaware, United States - FB_8_MG | ecosystem: Environmental > Aquatic > Freshwater > River > Microbial mats | place: USA... | reverse complement strand
CCATCTTGTTTGTAATTTATCTTAAATGATTTTGTACCTGGCTTCTCATAATAGCTCACAGGAATAAGTGCATAGAGTTTATCATCTTTTAGAGGGTGCTTAAAAACTTGAAAATGTTTTTTTTCAAACTCAATGTTTTCATATTCTAAATTATTTTTTTTCTCAAACTCTATAGCTACTGTTCTACCATTACTGACGCTTGAACTTGATATATCAATCCCTGACGCCATTAAAGATGCTAAAGAAAGTATAAAAACTAAAAGAGTACGCATTAGTAATCCTTCATAGCTCTTTGTATATCACGTTTTTGATCTTTCTCTTTAAGATCTTGTCTCTTATCATGAAGCTGTTTCCCTTTTGCAATTCCGATTTGAAGCTTCGCAATATTTCTGTCATTAAAATAAAGCTGTAGAGGAACTATTGTGTATCCATCTCTAGTTACAGCTTTTAACATCTTTTCTATCTGTTTTTTATGTAAAAGGAGTTTACGACTCCCCCGCTCCTCATGACCGTAGAAATGGTGAGTAGTCTCTAACCTGCCAATATGTGCATTAAACAGAGTTGGTTCATTTTTTACAAACTTAATGAAACTATCTTTTAGGTTTACTCTATGTGCACGTATCCCTTTTACTTCACTCCCCTTTAAAACAAGACCAGCTTCAAACTTCTCCTCTATAAAATAATCATGATACGCTTTTTTATTTTTTGCTATCGTTTCACCCATTATCTACTCTTTATCCTCTTTAACTTTAAAAAAACTGCTACCACTTCCACTAAAATGGTACCCATGTTTATAATACTCTTTTAACTCTTTATACGCAAAAAGTGCTGGTTCAAACAGATCGTTTGCTTCTGATGGATTCATAGATTCTAAAATCTCAAGTGAACTCATCTGTTTTAACTTCTGAATTTTAACACCATCTATAGGTGCAAAAAAGCTTTCTCTATATATCTGATACACTTTTGGTGTACTAATCTCTATCTTTGGTGTATAAGTCTCTAATTCGAGTAGTTCTTCTTTGAACTCCTCGACCACTTCACCTATACCGCTTACATTTGCACTATCATATCCATAAATAAAAAATGGCACATCCGCCCCAACTCTCAAACCCACTTGTGCAAGTTCATTTAAGCTCAAACCTAGATGTAAAACTTCATTACACATCTTAAGATATGTAGCCGCATCACTACTGCCACCACCCAAACCAGCAAAAGCGGGAATAGATTTTTTTACATTTACACTGTAGCTTTGCATCAACTTCTCTAAAGAGCTAGATTTTGTAAACTCATAAAGAGCTTTGTAGGCTTTATATATTGTATTTTGCTCTGTTTTACAAGAAAAATCACCAATGATTTGAAACTCTTTGTCCTCTTTTGCTACAAAAGATAGCTCATCATAAAGATTTTTCACCTTCATAAATCGTGAGATTATCTCATGGTAATTATCTCTTGTACCTGTAATTTTTAAAAATATGTTTACTTTTGCATATGCTTTGTAAATCTTCATAAATTTTTACTTTTTAAGAATCTTACTTAACATACTAAGCGTTGAACTATCTACCTCTTTTGAAGCAGCAATATTTGAATCTTTTACATCTTCTAAAAGTTCACTTCGGACTATAGAAACTTTTGTTGGAGCATCAATACCAAGCTTCACAACACCTTTTTCAATAGATATAACCTTGATAGTAATATCATCGCCTATTACGATAGACTCATCTATTTTTCTTGCTAAAACTAACATGTATATATCCTACCTAACTCGTATTTTACTTCATTGTCTTTTATATTTATTATAGAGATATTATCATTATTGTCTAACCAATAATATCCCTCTTCTTTTATCTCTAAGTCTTCTAAAGCAAGAACTCTTCCATATTTAACATTCTCTATATCACCATTATAATAATTTTGAGGAATATTGAGAGATTTCTTTATATCTAGAGCTTTTTCATTCTCATACCTGAACTGTCCTTCATTGAGTCTTTCTAGAGCGCTTAAACTTCCATGTTCGACACCTAATCTCTGTGCTATTATACGACCTAATGAGCGAATGTATGTTCCCTCTGATACAGTAGCTTCAAAAGTGACAAACGGATGAGAGTAGTTTATAAGCCTTGTTTCATAGATGGTAGAGTTAATTTTATTTAGCACTACCTCTTTACCCGCTCTAGCTAGATCATACGCACGTTGCCCATTGATCCTTTTTGCACTAAAGATAGGTGGTTCATACTCTAACTCACCCTCTAAAGATCTAATGGCGTCAAGGATTTTATCTTGGCTAAACTCTTTTAAAATATCTACGTTTTCTATCATCTCAGTATCAAGCGAATCACTCTTAGCACCTAACCACAAAGTAGCTCTGTATGTTTTAGGTGCTTTATTTAAAAAACGAAACAGTTTTGTATGACTTCCAAAACCTATAAGTAAAACCCCTTTGGCAAAAGGATCAAGCGTTCCTGAGAAACCAGCTTTTTTATTGTTATACTTTCGTTTAAGCTTAGAGAGAAAAAGGTTTGAACCTATACCTGATGGTTTGTATGCGACAAAGAGTTGATTCATAGTCTCTCTACAAAAGAAGCGAGAATATCACGTTTAGTCCCCGCAAAATTGATACTGAGTTTAAACTCTCTTCCTGTTTTTGCTATGCCAGTCACACGACCTGTTCCAAAGATTTTATGGCGTACTAAATCACCTTTTTTAAAAGCTGTATTTTTCTCAACTATTAACGAGCCTGCACATAAGCCTGCTTCATTAAAAAACCTACTTTTTTGCAAGTCACTTCTGCGCCCCTTATAAAACCTGCTTCCAGCATGAGAGAGTGTTAGTGTATCTTTTGCTCTTGTAAAAGATACATACCCTAAACGGCGCTCCTCTTCTAAGTCGCTTCCATCACCAACAAGTGGCAAGAATCCCTCTTCTATACCTATGATGAATACATGCTCAAACTCTAAACCTTTAGAAGCATGAATACTCATCATATAGATCGATTCACCCTCCACCTGGTCTTGTTCACTCTGTAGGGTAAGTTCATTTAAAAACTCATCTAAACTTGCAGATGGGGATTTTTTTACGTAATCACGGAAAAGTCCATAAAACTCATCCATATTTAAAATTCTGTCAGCCTCATCCTGCATCCCTTTATAAATATCTTTGAGATGAAAAGTATCCTCAAGAGTATCTATAAACTCATATGCAGAACTCTCTACACTTTTAGCAACATATTCTATGTTTTGAATAAACTCTTTAAGAGTCGCGGCATTTTTCTTTCTTACAAGTAGCTCTAAATCAGAAACAGAAACATTTTTGATGTATTCAAAAATTGAAGTTCCTGCACTATGTGCTGCAAGTTCTATCTTATCTATACTCGCTTTTCCCAAACCACGTTTTGGTTTATTGACTATGCGCTTAAAAGAGAAATCATCATGAAAGTTTGTAATCACTCGAATGTAAGAGATAAGATCTTTAATCTCAGCACGATCATAAAAGCGTAAACCGCCTACAAGTTTGTAGGCTATCCCTGCACGGTTTAAGCCCTCCTCTATAGAACGACTTAAAACATTCACTCTATAAAGAATCGCTATCTCTTTTGCACTTACTCCAGAGTCTAAAAGTTTTTGAATACTTGTAGCGATCTTTCTTGCTTCTTCATTTTCATCGTTAGAGTTGAGAACTGTTACATCTTCACCAGAACCTCTTGTTGCTAAAAGCTTTTTACCAAGACGTGAACGGTTATGTTCAATGAGGGCATTGGCAACTTTTAAAATAGGTTCACGTGAACGGTAGTTCTCCTCAAGTTTAAATACATTTGCACCTTTAAAATCTTGATCAAACTCCATAATATTTCTAATATGTGCACCACGCCAACCATAAATACTCTGATCATCATCACCAACAACACAAATATTGTTATGATTAGTACAAAGCTTTTGCACTAGTTTTAATTGAAGCTCATTTGTATCTTGATACTCATCAATCATAATGTACTGATACTTATCAGAAGTAGCTTTTGCTAACTCCGGATTTTCATCTAAGAGTCTATAGGTCAAAGAGATTAAATCATCAAAATCTACTAAATTATTCTCTAAAAGATATGCTTCATACTCCTCATACACTTTTGCTATTTGCTGATAGTTATAAAGTTCAGCTTGTTTGTAAGCATCATCGGGTGAGAGTAGCGAATTCTTGTATCTTGAAATTTCACTTGCTATCAATGGCGTCGGAAGTTCTGAGTTGATTTTTTTGATAATTCTTTTTTTATCATCAGTATCAATTACTACAAAATTATTTTGTCGCTTTAAAAGATGGATATTAAATTTTAAAAAAAGTAATCCAAACTTATGGAATGTACATAGCAGTGGTGGGTATGCACTATTCTCCATCATATTCAAAGACCTTTCTTTCATCTCTTTGGCTGCTTTGTTTGTAAAAGTAAGCGTTAAAGTATTTGAGGCAGGAATTCCAACACCTTGAATAAGGTACGCAAGGCGTGAAACTATAGTAGTAGTTTTTCCACTACCAGCACCTGCTAAAATTAAAACAGGTCCCTCAGTTGTTCTTACCGCATTAGCCTGAGAATCATTTAATTTTTCAAAAATTTTTTCCATAATCACCACTATAATTTTGAAGATATTGTTATCTAGGGCATCATTTAAAACCCTAGCATGCTTCAGTTCATTAGAGAAGTTCACAATCAAGGCACTCTTTTAAAGCCCTAGCAAAAGCTAAGGCGAGAAAGAGTAACGCAGAGTGTGGATTTCTCTAATGAACCCTACGGGAGGGTTCTAAAAAGCGATATGGCATAAAACTTTTCATCGTCTTAGCTTTGGCTAAAACTCAAAAAAGATTTTACACCCTCTCCTCTTTTTTGACTCCCTCTGAAGTTAGCTAGAGTTTTAAATGATACCCTTTAGTAATATTATAACTAAAAAGCAGTAAATTATTAGAAAACTATTGCATTAATTATAATTATGAGTTATACTTTTATTTATCAATATTACTTATAGGAATTATTATGTTAAAAGATTTTGCTAAATTGCAAACATTTTTGATGGTTATAAAAGAGAAAAGTTTCTCTAAAGCATCTGCTAAATTAGGGATTTCCCAGCCTGCAGTCACGCAACAAATCAAATTTATAGAAGAATATCTTGATACTAAAATAGTAGAAAGAAAAAAGAATGGTATTTTACTCACAAAAGAGGGTGAAGATCTTTTTCGTATAGCACAAAGACTTGAAAAATCAATTGCTAACAGTGAAAAAGAGCTTTTAAAAATCATTAATAAAGAGTTCACTTTTGTTATGGGAGCTTCTTATGCTATAGGAAACTATATCCTTCCAAATTACCTTGGCGAGATTAAAAAACGTATAGATAATGAAGTATTTATGAATGTAGCTCTCTCACCTGAGATTATAGAGCAACTAGAAGATAAAAAAATTGATGTAGCGCTTATTGAGTCTCCTATTTTTCAAGATGGAATTATTTACAGAGAATGGGTTGAAGACGAGCTTGTTGTATTTTCAAATCAACCACTTACAAAACACCTTAAAGGTGAGGACTTAATGGAGTTTGACTGGATCTGTAGAGATGAGAATTCTCATACAAGAAAAGTAACATCAGAAGTTTTTGAAGAGATTGGTGTTCAGTGTAGTAATTTTAATGTGATTGGTGTTTTAAGTACTCCAACTTCAATTAAAGAGTCAATACTTCATGCAGATAAAAATGCTGAGAGACCTTTAGTTTCTATAATGTCACGCCATGTAATTCAACATGAAATTGAAGCTGGTACACTTTTTGAAGCAAGAATTAAAAACTATAAAATTGAAAGAAAATTTTATATAGCTTACTCAAAAGACAGAAAACACGACGCTTTTGTAGATAACGTTGTTAACTATCTTTTATCTTTAAATAAAATCTAATCTCTTATTTTTTAAGAAACTTAGAGTTCTCTGGATTCGATAAAAACGATTCCATTGAATTCTTGACGCCATTCTCATCTATCTCTTTTTTTATCACTTTTTCTTCTTTATAAGTTGCTAGGTTGATCATCACTGGTGTTTCATCTACTATGATTTGTAAAATACTCAAAAGTGGTACAGTCACTATACTTCCAAAGTTCTCTGCACCAAATCCAGCTTCAAAAATTAGAGCATTGTTTTCTACTCTTGCAGTCTCAAAAGTGTAACCAGCTAAGAAAAAAAGTGTTAATGGGCGAAATTCTGCATTGATACTCTCTGGAAGTTCAGGCTCAAAGGATGCCTCTTCAACCTTACACAAGATACCAAAATTCTGCTCTTTTTGAAAAAAGTGAATTATCAATTCCTGAATGTTTTTTTGCATCAATTTTGCAAAGTTTTTATCTTCTATGACATTTTCTAACAAATTATTTCCCCTATATTTTCATGCGCTATTATATCAAAATCTATCATCGCATTTAATAAGGCGACTTTCTCATAATTATAAATCTCATCTACATAGATATCTTTTGGAACTATTTTCTTCTCTTTAAGAAGTCTCTCTCTTGTGACGCCATTGAGTAATGCTTGTTTTGGAGTATACCAAACCCCATTTTTATAAAGTGCAATATTTGCTATGCTCGTATCTGTAATGAGTGAGTTTTTTACAATTAAGATATCATCACAACCCTCTTTTAATAACATCAGCCTATCTATATCTGATCTGTCTGCATATTTTTTCGCATACTCTATCTTATCGTCCACTACTAGTTTTAAAGAATTTATATTACGTTTTATATAGCTGTGATATGTAACTTCTATACTCTCTTTAGTATAAAGAATGCGACATCTATAGAGCCCTTTTTTTGGAGGATGAAGATAGTCTAAAAGATGAGGATAACTCTTTACCCCTAAAGAGCTTAAAACCGCTTCAAAGCGTTGTTGATGGTATGAGATATGAAAAATTTGACCATCAAGAGATTTGATGGTCTCTAAGAAACTACTCTTCACTAAAAAGTGCTGTACTGAGGTATCTCTCCCCCGTGTCACATAAGATTGTAACTATCGTTTTACCTTGAAATTCCGCTCTTGAAGCTACCTGCATAGCTGCATAAACATTTGCACCGGCAGAGATACCTACAAGTAAACCCTCCTCTTTTGCTAACATTTTAGCAGTAGCAATGGCGTCTTCATTTGAGACTTGTATAACTTCTCCATATACAGTTGTATCAAGTATATCAGGGACAAACCCAGCTCCAATCCCTTGAATCATATGAGGCCCTGGCTGATTTCCAGAAAGTATAGAGGATGCCTCAGGCTCAACTGCAAATATAGCAATATCACTAAGCTCCTCTTTGAGAACTTTTGAAGTTCCTGTAAGTGTTCCACCAGTCCCCACTGCAGCTACAAAAGCATCCAGGTTTTTATCAGTATCGCGAAGAATCTCTTTTGCAGTTGTAAGTGTATGTATCTCAGGGTTTGCAGGGTTTTGAAACTGTTGGAGTATAAATGAGTTTTCTATACTTGCTTGTAACTCTTCAGCCTTTGCTATTGAGCCTTTCATCCCTTTTGCTGCAGGTGTTAAAACAAGTTCAGCTCCTAAAGCTTTAAGCAGATTACGTCTCTCAATACTCATAGACTCAGGCATAGTCAAAATAAGTTTAATATCTTGAGCAGCACAGTTTGCAGCTAAGGCTATACCAGTGTTTCCACTTGTTGGCTCGATAATAGTAGTGCCCTCTTTTATAAGACCCGCTTCTTGAGCACGACGGATCATATTAAAGCCGATTCTGTCTTTAACCGAACTTGTTGGATTCATAAATTCACATTTACCCAGAATTGTAGCACCTGTTTTTTGCGATGCTTTATTGAGTCTGACTAATGGTGTATTTCCTATTAATTCTGTTATATTATTTGCTATATTCATCTCTTAATTCCTTGATTTGCAAAATTTTACACTAAAAAACTTATTTGTGCATTAGTTATTCTAATATATTATTTGCTTTAAAAAGTTCTTTTACACAACTCTCTATCATTTTATATACTTTATCAAACCCTTCTATCCCTTTGAAAAAATAAGGGTCAGGCACATCCTCACCCTCATAGCCATAATCCCCGAGTTTTACGAGACTAGTAGCTCCTAAAGCTTTTAAATCATTATAGTTACTATCATCAAGTGCTACAACTAAGTCAAATTTTTCAAAATCTTTTTTGCTTACCTGTCTAGCACGAAGGTTTGATATATCTACATCATATTTTTTTGCTGTTATTATGGAGTTCTCACATGGCGTCTCACCAATATGCCAACTTCCAGTTCCTGCAGAATCTACAATAATATCCAAAGCGTGTTCATCTACTAATTTTTGAGCTATTCCATGAGCGATTGGAGATCTGCAAATATTTCCTAAGCAAACAAATATAACTGAGTTCATAATAATCCATTTTTTTGCTAAGATTATACTAAAAAAGAGTAGATATGGCTATTTATAACAGTGATGGGAAAAAATTAATTGATGTCGAGTACGATACAATTGTAGAATTAAATGATATGATAGACGGGATGCGAGTACTCTCAATAAATTCAAAGTCTGACGATGAATGCGCAGTATTTTTGCTTGAACCTAGTACAAAAGTGACCTGTTATGTTTTTGATGAGATATTTATAGTGGGTAAAGCCCCTAGTTACGATAATCTTGTTGAAGCTATAGAGGCTTGGCATAATGATGAGTTCTAACACAAGAGATTAATATGAATGTATATCAAGAAGAGATAAGGTTCGCACCAAAACAAAGGGGTTTTCACCTTGTAACAGATGAGATACTCAAACATATCGATATATCTGATTTTCAAGCTGGGATTGCAACCCTTTTTATAAAACATACAAGTGCTTCACTCTCAATCAATGAAAATGCCGATAGAACTGTTCGGGATGATATGGAGAATTTTTTTAATGAGACTTGTGATGACAAAGAGTACTACACTCACACATATGAAGGGGGCGATGATATGCCATCTCATATAAAAAGTACTATGATTGGTGCAAGCATCACTATACCAGTTACTAATGGCCGCCTTAACCTAGGAACATGGCAAGGGATTTACCTCAATGAGCATAGAGATTATGGAGGCTCCAGAACTGTTATAATTACAGTTATTGGAAAATAATTACAAAATAAATCTCTTCGCTAGCTTTAAAGGATAGCATATGTTCCAGTGGCATACGCTACAAGTTTTTCTTCACATGTAAGTTCAATTGTCACAAAAGAGGTAGTTCTACCTGCTCTTTTAACTTCAGCTTTTGCAAGTAAATACTTCCCTTTTGCGGGTTTAAGATAGTTGATCTTTATCTCCATGGTAACGGCTGTTTGCCCCTCTTGGAGACTTGACATAGCTGCATACCAGCCTGTATTGTCCATAAGGGTAGATATCACTCCACCATGAATAAATTCAAGATGTTGAAGATGGTAAGGTTTAGTAAAAAGTTCAACTTCTGCTTTTCCTTTATCATAACTTTTTAAACTGGCTCCAGTGTGTTCTAAAAATGGAAATTTTATATCTTTCAAAACAACTCCTATTTAACCGTTTTGTAGCCTTTATCTATCCATCCCCAATTAATACCACCATCTAACTCATGAACATTTTTATATTTTAGTTGCAAAGCGAGTAATTCAGCTACCGCTTTTGTTCTTCTTGCGTGAGCACATACTAAGATAAATGGTTCTTCTTTATCTTTTACAACATCTGTAAACGCGTTTAAAAAAGCATCGATGTCATATCCACCGTGCTCATCAAAAAACGTTATCTTATGACTTCCCTCAATAACACCAAAATATTCCCATTCATCAGCTCTTCTAATGTCGATTACTTTATACCCTTGTTTTACTTTCTCATTAAACTCTTCTGCTTCAAGAGATAGAAAAGGTTCTGCATTAAACATAAATATCCTTTATCAAAGTTCTTAAAACGGATTCTATGTGAGAGACGCAAAATATCTCTAGTCATTATAAATATAATGAAAAAATTAAAGTGTAATGTAAGTGTAAATTTTCATCTATATCTTTAAAGAAGTCTTGCGATGAAACGGTAAATATCTTGCCAAAGATTGTAAGGATATCAAGACTTCTTTAAAGATACCAAGAAGTTTTACTAAGTGTATGTGTGAAACTTCTTGGTATTTGAATTTTATAGCTTAATTAATTTAGGAGAATCTTTCAGCTGTATTATGTTGATTATTACATATCAATACTTTGATGTATTCTTCATAGATACATAAAGTTGGTACACCACTTATAGTAGCTTCATCTGCACCAAATTGAGAGTTTTTATTTTACTTCATTGGACTCCTCAATCTAAATTTATTAGCTTTACTTAACATGCTTTTCCAGTAAAACGTTTTATAGTCTCTTTGTTTTTGAGCTCAAACATTCACTTCCTCCTTTGAGATTTAATTGATAATCGTTATTAGAATAATACCCTTAGAACCCTTAAATTTTCTTTATATTGATAATCAGTATCAAATATAACCGATTCTTTAACTTTAGTTCCTATCGAAACGATGGGAATGGCGTCTGATGTTTGAATGGCGTCTGATGTTTGAATGGCGTCTGATGTTTGAATGGCGTCTGATGTTTGAATGGCGTCTGATGTTTGAATGGCGTCTGATGTTTGAATGGCGTCTGATG
>Ga0193965_1000634_pt1 | contig 10659 bp, 9 predicted proteins | sample FB_8_MG_FD_140330 | JGI IMG/M metagenome (GOLD analysis project Ga0193965, IMG submission 140330) | Microbial mat bacterial communities from the Broadkill River, Lewes, Delaware, United States - FB_8_MG | ecosystem: Environmental > Aquatic > Freshwater > River > Microbial mats | place: USA... | reverse complement strand
TATGCTTTAGCCATATCAGGTAAAAGTTCATTACCTGCTACAATTTCAAAGTTTTCGTCATGAGCAAATCCATAACTCAGTCCACCAACACCTGCAAATAAATCTAAAACTTTAAACTTTTTCATAATTAGTCAATCTGCAAAAATATCATTTAATGAAGGTGGAGTTTCAGTTAGTTTCCAAGTAAAATAATTTTGGTCTATATTAAAAACAGTTTGACCTTCCATTTGTTGTCGTGTTATCCAATTGACATTATCATCTTTTATTTCATCTAGTTTAATAAATGCTACTTGCCCATTAAATAAATCAAAATGAATTGCTAATGAAAATATACCATCTGTTTCAAAAATTCTTTTTGCTTCTAGAACTTTATGTTGCTTAATATCATTTACACCAACAAATCCAGATTGAACTTCAATTCTTAATTTATTTCCATCTTGTAACGCAATTTCCAAATCTGCTGTTGGAGTTCTTTTGAATGATTCAATATTTACTAAATCATCATCACCAATTAACGATATGTCTTCAAGACTAACTTCAAATATTTTACTTAATGCTTTAAGAAAATAATTTGAAATAATATATCCTCTCATCCATGAAAAATAAACTTGTTCAGGTCTTCTCCCTTGATTATTTAACCTTTGTATAATATTATTATTTTTTAGTTTATTAAAAACTAATTCTACATTATTTGTACAAAATTCATCTATTTTTAGTATATTAATATCTGTTGAAACTAAAGAATTTATTTTTATTATTATTTCAATAAGTCTAGTATTTAATAATTTTATATAGTTGTAATCAACAGTAGGAGTTATATCTTTTCCTGCAAAAAATTTCTTGACATCACCTTGGTTTGCAAAACCTAATTCTTTTCTATATTCTTTAAAATACTGTGTAGTTATGAGTGTATTCATATAAATTAATCCTCTGGTAGGAATTCAATAATATCTTCTATAAATTTAGCACTTATTTGTCCTCTGTCTCCTATGTGTTCATCATTAGGAGGTATTTCAAGTTGATTACAAATTTGTTGAACTATTTCTGGTTTATTAGATGTTTTATTTAAGTATTTTGTAATTCCATTACTAATATCAAGTAATTCATCTTTTGTTATTGTTCCATTTTGACGATATGGTAAATTTATAGATATAGCTTTATTAAGTTTATTTATTAATTCTTTCTTTAGTTCTTGTTGCATAAGCATTCCTAGTCCTGATATTATAAGTTTTATTATATCTAAGTTTTATTTATATAGTTATGAGAGTAAAATAGTAAATATAAACTACATCAAAACAACTATTTCTTCAAGGAACACAATATCATAAATAAACTAAAAATCATATATTAACGGAACATTCAAATCTCCTCTCTAAATTCAACAAAACAGTAAAATTACCAAAAAGAATGACAAAATGTAATGAAATTAAGTTTTTTACATTTTTAAAATATTTTTCTTAAATAAATAGTGTTCTTTTTGCAAGATACCTTGCATTATTTGGACAAAGTGTCTGTTAATTGGTAAATAAGTGGTTAAAAGGAGATTATGTCACTTTAATCTCAACAGCCCACAGCCTCATCCCACCTTTTCAAAAACTCACTTCTACTATATATTTCACACCCAAGTTTTTGTTTATAGGTCATGTGAGGGTGTCCTAGATTCCAGAACTTAAAATCATTTTTTTCTAAAAATTTTGCTAATAACACAAGTTGCAAAGTTCCATAGTTTACATACTTTTTCTCTTTAGAACTAAAACCACTTAAACTGGTGTATGTTTTTCCTATGATGTAGCCAACTTCGCCTGCTACTAAAGTATCTGTATCTTTGCAAATAAGCTCTACAGATATGATTCTAAAGTTCACTTTTGTATCGTTATTTTTGTGTAAGTTTTTTAGTAGTTCTACATACTCATCTTTTAGCCAATTATATTTATGTTGTGTGTCAAATCTGTTTAGAACTTCATTAAACCTAGTGTTAATTTTTAGCTCATGATTGTCTTTATTTAAAAGCTTTTTTACCTTAGTAGATATATGAAGATTTTTAAAGTCTAAAATCGCATAATCGAGTTGAAGTTCAGGGAGTAAAACTAAGCCATTAGCTGTTTCATGAGAGGTACTTATAAAACCGGCTTTAGCGAGTTCTATGTAAAACTCCTCACTCCAATCATCACTCCAATAATAATTATTTTGTAAGTTTTGGCAGATATATTTTTGAAAAATATCCTTATCTTGAAGTATCTCAGATGTTATATTATATATTTGTGAATTGATAATTAAGAATCCCTTTATGCCAAAAGATAAGCAAACTTTGTAACCCACTCTTTAAAAACTTTTGAGTGTTCCATACTTACTCCATTTCTTTGTAAATCTTGTACAACCATCACAGCAAATTCACTTTTTAACTCTAGTGTGTAGTTGAGAGTATTGTCTATCTTCTCATCACTTGTATCTTTTAAAACTCCACTAACAAGTCCTGTACTTAAAGCATATAAGACATCTACCTCATCGCTATATTCACCTTTACCACTACCAAGAATCTCTTTTATATTTGGGAGTTTATTCATCACTTTTGCAAAACTCAAAAATCCTACAGCTACTTCACGACCTATTGCACCGGAGAGAGAATCTAAAAGTAAATCTTGGGGTATCTCACTCTTTAGAATCTTATCTACATATTCCCAACTTCTAGGAGTTGCAAAGCTTTTAGAATCACTCTTTGCATCAAAGGTAAAAAGATGCTCATTTTTATAAGAGATATATGAGATAATTCTCTCATCTAAACCAACACCATAAGCCCAAAATCTCCAATCATCCACATCTACATCCATCTCAAAGTGAACGAATCTATTGGCTAGTGGTGAGGGCATTCTATAGGTTACACCTCTGTCACTCTCACGATTCCCCGCCGATACTATCGCCCAGCCATCGGGAAGCTTATACTCACCCACTTGTCTATCAAGAATTAACTGATACGCTGAGGCTTGAACAGATGGGGGAGCAGAGTTTAACTCATCTAAAAATAAGATTCCTTCTCCATCTCTTGGTAAAAATGCGGGTGGCGCCCAAAGTGCTGAGTGAGATTCTTTATCGTAAAAAGGAATCCCTTTTAAGTCAGTAGGATCCATAAGAGCCAATCTTAAATCTATGAAACCTATATTTTTAGCTTTTGTTATCTGTTTGACAATAGATGATTTTCCAACCCCTGGAGCACCCCAAAGAAATACTGGTACTTTTTGCTCATACAAAGATGAGATAAGCGTTATTAAATTTGATGCTTTCATTATAACCACCCTATGTTACTAGTTTGAATATGTTTTCCATACCCTGCATTATTTTTTACGAATCTACTATATTTACTATCTAGTTCTAACTGATACAAAATATCTATTGGAGTGTTTTCATTTTTTGCTAAAAAAAGATGATTCTTTGAATCTTTATACGCCTCTTGTAAAATCTCTACAGGTGTTGCAGAGTTTTGCAAAAGTTGATTCTCTATCTCTTCATTTTTCAAAGAGAAAAGTTTTTTAATGATTCCCTCATCAAGATTATTATTTGTAGATAAAGCTAGATTAATTGTAACATCATCCATCTCTAAAAGATTCTCTTGCATTTGAAGAGTCAAACTCTCATTAGAAGCTAAAAAAGTTTTATACTCTTGGAGTAATTCAAAAAGCTCCTCATTCAGCTCTATACTAAAAGCAATATTCTCGCAATGAACTCCTATTTTTAAATACTCTTTTATTTGATTAATATCTAATTTTTTATTATAAGACATAGCTTCTAAAATCTTTTTATCACCTTGTTTAAAGAATCTTTTTTGCATAGAAGAATCACAATAGATACTCATTGCAATTGCTCTTTGTATTTTTGGATGAAACTTAAGTGGCTTTAAAGTTGCTATCTCTTTTAATAAATTTGTCTCTTTTGCTTGTGCTACTAGATGGATAAAACCAGTTGTAGCAAACTCTACATTATGATTTCTTTCAATATTTTCATAAAACCTTACAATAAAAGCAGCACTCACATCACGGTTATCATCATTTTCAAAAAAATCTTCATTATTCCAATTATAAAGTTTTATGAGTTTAAAAAACAACTCATCACTAATCATAGAGTTTGTGATAAAATCTTTTAATCTCTGTTTATCATGTGAGAGTTTTAAACTCATAAGTAAAGTTTGAGAATCTATTGCTTGTGCTAAATATTTTTCAAGTTCATCTATATTTATAAATTTCACTTTTTTTGTTTCATAAAGCTCATCACTTAAGTTTTGCTCATAAGGGCTTATCATTCTCCCCTCTATTATAGTCTCTATCTCATCACTAAACTCAGATTTAACCTCTATTTGATGATACTTCATTTGCGATAAAAACTCTTCACTACTAAAAGCACGACTTTTACCTAACATTAAAATTTTTTTATTTCTTAATTCATCTAAATTCATAAACTGATTATACAGATATTATTTTAGTTTTATACACTTACTGGCTATCTAACTCTTATACATTTTCTTATGTTACAATTTGCATAAATTTTTTAGGAGATTTAAATGAAACTCTACGCACCTTGGGAAAAAGCTTTTAATAAAATTGCGACCCCATTTGAACACTTTATACACGCTCAGACAACCACAGGTATTATTCTGATGTTTATGACAGTACTTGCACTTATTTTGGCAAATACTCCACTTACAGAATCTTATACCCATTTTTTCCATACTAAAGTAGATTTTAGTATTGGTTCATGGTCTCTTTCACACTCTATCCACCATTGGATTAATGATGGGCTTATGGCTATTTTCTTTTTTATTGTTGGCTTAGAGATTAAACGGGAGATTCTTATAGGGGAACTCTCAACTTTTAAAGATGCTATTTTACCTATTGTTGCAGCTATTGGTGGGATGATTTTACCTGCACTTATTTATCTAAGTATCAATTATGGCACAGAGGCTTCTGTTGGTTGGGGAATCCCAATGGCTACTGACATCGCTTTTGCTATTAGTATCTTAGTACTTCTACGCAAAAATGTCTCACCTGCATTAGTGACATTTTTAGTTGCTTTGGCTATTGTGGATGATTTAGGTGCTGTTATTGTTATAGCAGTTTTTTATACTCAAGAGATTCATCTCTTACCACTCTCTTTAGCATTCACAGCATTTGGTATTTTAATCGCTTTTAATCGCTTTGGTATCCATAATGTACTTCCTTATTTTGCAGTAGGTTTAACTATGTGGTTTTTCATGTTAGAATCTGGTGTTCATGCTACTATTGCTGGTGTTATTGCAGCTATGGCTATACCCTCAAAACCAAAACATACCCCAATAGATTTTAGTGTTCATGTCAACAACCTACTCCAAGAGTATGATAGTTACCCAGTTGCGACTGACCATACAACACATGAACAACAAAAAGCAATTTTACAAAATATTAAAGATAGAATCAACGCAGTTGGCTCACCAGCAACAAGACTTGAACACTCTCTTCATTTACCAGTGAGTTTAATAGTTATCCCCTTATTTGCTCTTGCTAATGCTGGAATCTCTATAGATTTTGCATCTATTGGCAATACGGTACTTGAACCAGTTTCTTTAGGGATTATTGCAGGACTTATTGCTGGTAAAGTGCTTGGAATCTTTGGTGTTGCCTTTTTAGCAATTAAATTAAATATTGCAAAACTCCCTGCAAATAGTAATATGAGTCAAATCTTTGGTGTTGCCTTTTTAGGTGGTATTGGGTTTACTATGTCAATATTTGTTTCGGACTTAGCATTTTTAGGTGATGAAACATTTATTTTTCAAGCAAAAGTTGGGATACTTGTAGCATCTCTTTTTTCAGGATTATTTGGATACATTTGGCTGAAATTTGTAGCAAAAAGCAAACTTTCTACAAATTAATACTATAATCCTGAAAAATTAAAGTGATAAAATATGAAAATCAAACCTATAAATAAAGAGAAACATTTTAAATCTGATACTTTACTTGTGACAAAAACAGATCTCAAAGGGAAGATAACTTATGCAAATCGTGCCTTTATGGAGATAGTAGATATGGATGAGGATTTACTTATTGGTTCAGCACACAATATTATCCGTCATCCAGATATGCCAAAAATAATTTTTAAATTACTTTGGACATATCTACAAAATGATAAAGAGATTCATGCTTATGTAAAAAATATATGTAAAGATGGTTCTTACTATTGGGTAATGGCAAATGTTACCCCCTCTCATGATAGTAAAAACCATAACAAAGTGGTAGGTTACCACTCCTCTCGACGAACCCCTACTAAAGAAGCACTCGCTATTATTATCCCCCTTTATCAAAAACTTTTAGAAAGTGAAAAAAGTGGTGGTATAGCTGCAAGTGAAAAAATCATTAACAATTTACTCAAAGAAAAAGGTGTCTCTTATGACGAATTTATCCTCTCTATCTAAGCTACATTATGCAAACTATGCACATATTGGAGTTGTTTCATTAGGTTTAGCAATCTCTGTGATTTTTTTTGAATTTCATCTAATCACTTTTTTGTTTAATATCTTAAATATTGCAATAGCTATCTATGCCTACAGACAGATTCATATAACAAAAGATAGTATAAATGCCACATCAAAAATAATTAAAACAGCTGCTATTGATGGGAATTTTGAAAATAGAAGACACCATATCTCTGGTGGTGGTGAACTCTCAGAGATAGCTTGGAATGTAAATGATTTGTTTGACCAAATAGAATCTATTTTGCGTGAGCTTAATACATCTATAGAGTACGCATCTCAAAACAAATACTTTAGAAGAATTAACTCGACAGGGCTTAATAATTCATTTATTAAAACTGGTAATTTGGTAAATATTAGTCTTGATGCTATGCAACAAGAGTTTGAAAGCCAAGAAAAAGAGAGATTCTTTGGTGAACTTTCCAAAACTGGTAAAGGGATGATGGAGAACTTTAAAAGTATTCAAGAGCAAATTAGTGATACAAACTCTACCTTAGAGGTGCTTGCTGGTGAATCTCAAGAGAGTGCATCTCTTGCTCGTGCAAATAACGATGTAGTAGAAACAATGAACTCAAATTTTGAAAAACTCTCTCAAATTATCTCTCAAAATGATGAATCAATTGATGGTGTAACATCAAAAACTTCTGAAATCACCTCTATCATCGACCTAATTAAAGATATAGCAGACCAAACTAATCTACTTGCACTCAACGCTGCTATTGAGGCTGCAAGAGCTGGTACACATGGGCGTGGTTTTGCTGTTGTTGCTGATGAAGTAAGAAAACTTGCAGAGAGAACTCAAAAAGCTACAAACGAAATCACTATATCTATATCTACTCTCCAACAAGAAGCTAATGGTATGTTAGATAACTCAAAAGAGCTAAATGAAATTGCAGAGCAATCAACAAACAGTGTTGAGATGTTATACTCTTCACTTAAAAAATTCTCTAAAGTTTCTGAATCTGTTTTAGTTTCTAGTGAAAATATGAAAAATAAGAACTTTATAGTTCTAGCAAAAATTGACCATATCTTATTTAAAGAGGATGCTTTATCGCATCTATTTAGAGAATCATATAAAGAGTTTGCTACACATAAGCAGTGTCGCTTTGGTAAATGGTATAATCAAGACGGGGAAACTCAATTTGCAAATACAGCAAACTTCAAAAAAATAGATACCCCTCACGCTTTAGTTCATAATAAAATAATCGATACATTTGAGCTGATTAAAAATAATGATATATTAGACCACGAAACCCAAATAAAAGAAAATTTTATTACCATTGAAGAGGCTTCTAATAATCTCTTTGCCATTATGGATGCTTTACTAAAAGAGACTGACAAATAAAAAAAAGAGAGAGAATTATGCTAAAAAATATAAAATTCTTAGTGTTATCTCTCTTCATATTCTTACTTACTTTCAATTATTATCTCTTAGAAAACACTATTGAGCATAACTTTTTTATCAGCCTTTTCCTTCTTTGTTCTCTTTTTTTCCTTATATATATAAATATTATTGAAAAAGAAAAACTAAAAGAGGAGATAGCTAGGCAAGTAAAAAAAATTGAAGAAAAAAATGAAACTCTAAAAAAACTTTTTTATGATACTCGTGATGGGATGTTACTTGTTAAAGATAAAAATATTTTAGAGTGTAACGATGTTATTATAAAAATCTTTCAGTACAAATCAAAAGAGGATATTATTGGAAAAAGTTTCTCTGATATATCCCCTTTATATCAAGAAAACACTGAAGAATCAAATCTTAAAGCTCAAACAATTTTTACTCGCTCTATTATCGATAAATCGTGTCGATTTGAGTGGCAATTTAAGCGTGAAGACAATACTCTTTTTTGGGTTGACATCTCATTAACAGAGATAGAGATTAATGGGGAAACCCTTTTTCATATTTTACTTAAAGATATTACACAACAAAAAAATCTAGAGATTAGTTTACAAAAGGCAAAACAAAAAGCAGAAGAGAACAACCAATCAAAATCAGAATTTTTAGCAAATATGTCCCATGAGATAAGAACACCTATGAATGGAATCGTTGGTATGTCCCATCTCTTAGAGAAAACACCTCTTAATGAAGAGCAGTCAAAATATGTAGCTACTATTAATAAATCAGCTAATAACCTCTCCATTATTATCAACGATATTTTAGATTTTTCTAAAATAGAAGCTGGCAAACTCATAATAGAAAAAACAAACTTTAATCTTGAGGAACTCCTAAGTACTCTAAAAACCTCTATTGAATACAAAGCAAAAGAGAAAGGTTTACTCTTTTGTATAGATTACCCTCAAAATATTCAACTTAACTTACAAGGTGATAGTTTAAGATTATCACAAGTGCTTTTAAATCTACTCAATAATGCAATAAAATTTACAGATAAAGGCTCTATTGATATTACTATACAAAATACAAATAACAAATATACTTTTGAGGTAAGTGACACAGGTATAGGGGTTGAAGAGAAAAAAATCACAAAACTCTTTGATTCTTTTACTCAAGCTGATTCTAGTACAACGAGAGAATATGGTGGTTCTGGCTTGGGTTTAGCTATATCTAAACAGCTAGTTGAACTTATGGGTGGGAAGATATGGGTAGAGAGTAGTCAAGGAGTTGGTTCTAAGTTTTCATTTGAACTTGAATTAGAAAAAGCAGATGAAGAGATAGATACTATACAAAGAAAAAATTATACACTCAATGATATTAAAACTTTAAGTTCATCCAAGATTCTTTTAGTTGAAGACAATATAATAAACCAAGATATTATATTGGGGATATTAAAAGATAGTGGTATTGAGATTGAGATTGCCAATGATGGTGTTGAAGCGATACAAAAATATGACAAAAAACTTGAGCTTATTATTATGGATATACAGATGCCTGTAATGGATGGTTTAACTGCTACAAAAATCATAAGAGATATGGATTCTTCAATCCCTATTGTTGCACTCAGTGCAAATGTGATGGCTGAAGATATACAAAAAAGTAAAGATGCCGGGATGAATGAGCATCTCAATAAGCCTATAAATGTTCAAAAACTCTATAGTACACTCCTCAAATATATATCTAAAAAAAATGAGTACTCTAAAGAGGAATTAAAAATAGAAGATACTACAAGCCTACCCCATTTCAATTATATCAATAGTGAAATTGGTTTAGAATTTTTATCTGATAACAAAGAACTTTATATCAAGATTCTTTATGATTTTTATACTAAATATAAAAACCTAAACTTATCAGATATTGAAGAGAATCAATTTAAAAGAACAATCCATACAATCAAAGGCTTAAGTGCAAATATTGGAGCGACAACGCTTCATAAAAAAAGCAAAGAATTAGAGACTTTAGATAACGATACAAATAGAAAAATTTTTACTACAGAGTTGGAGTATGTTTTGAATGATTTGGTAAATATTGAAAATCTACTCACTAAACCTAAAAATATAGAAAAAAAGAGTATCTCTGATGAAAAAATTATTGCACTTTTTACAGAACTACAAAAACATACCCTTAGCAATAGACCTCTCAAATGTGAAGAGATTGTTGAAGAGTTAAGCTCTTATCTATTATCTACCCAAGATGAGGCTTTACTTGAACAAATTAAAGAGCATATTAATAATTATCACTTTAATAAAATAACTCAACTACTTGAAAATAGATTAGTCTAAACTGATATTATCTAGATAACTATCAAGGTTATCTAAATCTATATCTTTACTTGAAAAACATTCTGAACTCTCATACAAATCTTGCATATCTTTTTTAACAACATCTTTTATTTTTTGATTAAGTTGCTCAAGTTCTATATTCTTTTTTTCTAAATCTCTTTGGTAGTTTTGAAGTTTAATATGGGTTCTTACATGGCATTTTAACTCTATTGGAAAAAATGGTTTTACAATATAATCAACTGCACCAAGCTCAAATCCACGATTTATATCTTCCATATCACGCTTTGCTGAGAGAAAAATGATGGGGATATTTTCAGTTGCTGCATCTGTTTTTAAGATTGAACACACCTCAAACCCATCCATTTGAGGCATTACAATATCTAATAAAATAAGGTCTATATCCTCTTTAATAGCCATCTCAATCGCTGTTTTACCATCAAGACAAGCAATCACATCATAATCTTGTAAAATATTTAAAAGTATATTTATATTAG
>Ga0193965_1000631_pt1 | contig 10677 bp, 8 predicted proteins | sample FB_8_MG_FD_140330 | JGI IMG/M metagenome (GOLD analysis project Ga0193965, IMG submission 140330) | Microbial mat bacterial communities from the Broadkill River, Lewes, Delaware, United States - FB_8_MG | ecosystem: Environmental > Aquatic > Freshwater > River > Microbial mats | place: USA... | reverse complement strand
TAAAAACAGTTGCATTTAGTAGTGTAGCTCTTGAGAATTATTATAAAAAAAAAGGGTTTTATCATGCGAAGGTAACTAGCTCACAAAATGTTAATGGCGTCACCATGGATATAGAGGAAAACGCACCTGTTCTTATTGATTCAGTAAGTGTTGTATCTTCTATAAATATTAAAAATAATATACCGCTAAGCAAAGGGGATAGATTTGATGCAGATGAGTTTTCAAAGAGTAAAAAAGCGATACTGGAACTTTATTCAAATCAGAGCTATTGTAATGCCTCACTTGATGCAAAGACTTGGATAGATACAGATACAAACAAAGCTTATCTGAGTTATGATATAAGCCCAAATAAGGCTTGTTATTTTAGTACTATAGATATTAACAGTTCAAAAAATATCGACTCGGCAATTATTAAACCACTTCTTTATATAGAGGAAAATAAAGCTTTTTCTCTGCAAGATATCACTTACAGTTACGAGAGTTTATACGGTTATGATGGGATCTCAAAAGCAACAATTAACACCATAATAGAAAATGGGAATCAGGTAAGGGTTGAGGTAAAGATAAAAGAGAATGAGAAACCTATCCGTTTTCAAACAGGTTTAGGATATAGCAGTGATGAGGGTTTAATGGCGTCACTGGGTGTTAAACATAGAAATTTTAATGGAAACCTTAAAACACTTGGATTTGATACTAGGGTGACACAGATTAAACAAACACTCAAGGCTTTCTATGAGATGCCTTTTGTAACTCATAATGCCTTAGGTGCAGAGATCGGATTTGAGAATGAAAAATTTATAGGCTTTGATGAGAGACGTATTGTAGCTACTACGCATACAAAACAAAGAAGAAGACCCCACTCTTTTCAAGAGGAATTAGTTTTAGATAGAACAGATACTTACAATAGCCAAGACTTAGAGCTCTTTCCAGAGGGTACGCTTTTTATAGTCTCTCCAAGATTTGTTTACGGATATGATAGTAGAGATAAGATTTTAGACCCTAAAGAGGGTTCTTTTATCGATGCATCTATTATGGGCTCAATCAAAGGGAGTATTTCAGATGCTTCGTATTATAAATATAAGCTCTCAGGGGGTTATATCTTTTCTTTTAAAAAATCGACTATTGGACTCAAGGCTGATTTTGGTTCATTAAAAATTTATGATGGAGAGCTTCCCGCATCTTATCGTTTTTTTACAGGTGGAATGTATAGTAACCGTGCGTATAGCTACCGTAAATTAGGACCTAGAAACGATGATGGTGACCCAGTTGGTTCTGATTCAGTGCTCAATACAACTTTAGAGTATAGGTTTGATATATACAAACAGTTTAAAGGAGTGATCTTTAACGACAATACTTTTATAGGAAATAGTGAAATTCCCAATTATGCAAATGGCTATTATAGTGCAGGAGTAGGGCTGAGGTACAAAACACCTATTGGACCTCTTGCTGTAGATGTGGGCTTTAATTTAGACAATCCAAGGGAAGATTATGCTTTTCATTTTCATATAGGTGAATTGTTTTGATTGGGTATATTTATGGTTTTTTTAACAAACTTACTTTAGCTTTTGTAGTGCTTTTGATTATGATAGGAGTGCTTTTAACAAATAAAAATGTAGTACCATTTTTAGCAAAAATGTATCTAACTGATTACAACATTACATATTCATCAATTGAGGGTAGGCTTATCAATGGCGTCAGGGTGTATGACCTCTCTTACGCTAATGGCGTCAAGGCAAAGAAAATAGGCTTGAGTTACAATCTTTTAAACCTTCTTAAACGAACTCCAGAGCTCTCTTCTTTAGAGCTTGATTCTCTTTATCTAGATATAGATAAACTCCCTTTGCGTGATGCAAATAGTAGTGAGAGTGGCTTTTTTTCATTTGCCGTGAAAAATTTTGCCATAGGTAACTCTCAAGTGCTGTATGATAAAAAGCTATATAGTTTTGATACTAATGGCGTCAAGCTTTTGTATGATGAAAAGCTTGATATCGAAAAACTTAAACTCAATCTCAAAACAGGTGATGCCAATTTAGATTTACAAGGGTATATAAAACAAAATCAACTTGTAGCAGAAGCAGATGTATATTTAAGTGAAAAAACGAAAAATGAATATTTGGATTTTATCAGTGAAGTACCAGAAGTATTACGGTTAAAACTACAAGCTGATATAGAAAAAATAGACTTACAGGCAAAGTTAAAGAGTTTAGGTCTTAAATCGGATGAGAACTTAAACTTAGAAAATATCCATCTCTCCCTTAATTATGCAAACAATCATTTAAATGCAGATGCAGTTTATGACATCATTTATGATAAAAATAGATTTAAAGCAAGACAAAAAGTAAGTTTAAATGAAGATTTACAATATACCACAGATGCAAAAATAGAGATAAAATATACAGCTTTAAAGCTTCCATTTGAAAATTTGCATCTTGCTTGTAAAGGGGATGTAGATAAGATATCTTGTAATGTAGATACACAAAATATAGAGCTTTCTATGAAGAGTTTAGATTATAAAAACTATAATATTCAAACAAAGTCACAAGAACTTGCATTATCATTTTTACAAGATTTACCAAAAGAGTTTGAAGGTGAAAAAATCTCATTTGTTTCGAGTACTAAATTATCTGTAAATCCTTTTAGTATAGAAGGTTCACTTGAAGCAGATAGTAATTTTGCAACTGTTGATGCACTCTTTTCTTTTGACACAAATGTGAGTGATTATATCGCAGATATAAAGCTAAAAGAGGAAAACCCTTTCTATGCAAAGTACCCTATAAAAAAATTCTCTTCTATAAACCTTCATTATAAACAAACACTGGAACAAGATCTCTTTACACTAAGCGCAAACCATTTAAATATACTTTTAAATCAAAATCAGAATAAGTTAAAAGGGTTTGCCAAACTTGGTTCTACCGAATTTTTTATTGATGGATTATTTGATAACAATAAAATAAGTATGGATGTTAATACAAAAATCACCTCACTAAAAGATTTACTAGATGAGCTTGAAATGGAGCACAATGAACTGGAGTATGATGGAGAGATTACTATTCAAAGCTCTGTAGAGTTTGATGAAAGTTTTTCTATTGTAAGTAAGATTAGCATACCATATTATGTGATTAAGACGCAAACAAAAGAGGTGCATACATTAGAAGATATCTCTCTTGTCCTAGCGTATAAAAATGATTCAGTTAAGATAGATAGTTATAAAGCAAGATATAAAGAGCATAGCATATATTCAGATAAAGCATCAAAAATATCTATAAAACCTAATGGCGTCATAGATATAGAGGAGTTGTGGGTATATGATAATTTACTTATAAAAGGCTTGCTAGTGCCTGATAAAAAAGCACTTTATCTTGATGTGAAAAGTGATAAATTTGAGTATGTCGGGAAAGAGGCTAAATTAACTCTTATGAGTGACTTGAAGATTAAAGTAGAGGAGGGTAAAGAGTATATAGAGGGAAAAATCTCTCTTTTAGATGGCAAGGTTTTTTATATGCCTCAAAATGATTACAGTTCAATAGATAAGGATATAATTGTAATACAAGAGATGAAAAAACAGGAAAAGTCAAATCGTTATATAAATGTTACGATTGATTCGAAAAAAGCACTTAAGTATAAGGTAGACAATATTGACTTAGTGTTTCGACCAAATTTAAATTTTATACAAGAATTTCATCAAGATCCAAAGCTTTATGGCGTCATAGAGATAGAAAAGGGTAAAGTTTCTGGTGCTGGAAAAGAGTTCTCATTTGATAAGAGTGAGATCTATTTTGCAGGAGAAGATCCAATAAATCCACAGCTTAACCTCAATCTGCATTACTACACGCTTGATTATATAGATATAGAGATATATATCACTAATACGCTGGCTTCACCTTTAGTACTTTTTTCCTCAAATCCTGCAATGAGTCAAGATGATATCATCTCTTATATTTTATTTGGAGAGAAGGCATCTACACTCTTTGAAAGTTCTGATGAGAGTACAAAAATTTCAGTTGGCTCGCTTGTTCTTGGAACGGGACTTAAAGAGATATTTAACCAGAGTGCAGGTGTACAGGTGGATACCTTTAATATACTCACAAATAAAGAGGGAACATTAGGATATGAAATCGGTACTAGATTTAATAAGCACATTAGAGTTGTGTATAAAAGTGATACAATCTCGAGTGTAATACTGCAATACAGCCTAAGCAATTCAACCCGTATTGATGTTGATGTACACGAGACAGGGCAAGGTGTAAGTTTTATTTACTTGAAAGATTTTTAGAGAGTTTGTTGTAATAATAATTTCTCTTTAACCATTTCAATATTTATAATTGTGTACTATAACATAAATTAAAATTAATAAAGGGTGATAATGTTAGTAACTCGGTGGTTCTTTTTTGTACTTACTTTTTTTATAATTTTATCTGGGTGTAGTCATAAAGCTCCTAAAAAGATCATTCATGAAAAAATATCTTCAGCAAAATCTCAAGAATGTGATAAACATACAAAAGTGATGATTCATGCCTCTACTTACATAGAAGAGGAATTTGAAAAAGGGTATTTTCTTCAAAAAGATGTTGCTGGAGCAAAAGCCCAGATTTTTTTGATTGAGAGTAAATCCCCAACAGTTTTTGCAAAAAATATTAATGCTGCACAAGACTCCTATATACGGCAATACCAATTAGCGAAACAGGAAGGGTGTGATTTAAAAGAGTTTTCCAAAAACCCTTTGACGAAAGTTACAAGTACGATTGAATCTTTGGAGAGTGTAAAATGAGTTATATAAAGTTTGTACTAACTCTTTGTTTATTAGTGGGAACAAATGCAATTGCAGAGGATAAAGAGATAAACCATTTACTTGAAAAAGTAAGTCAAACCTCATCTTCAAAAGAGAAACAGGAGCTTCTTGAAGAGTTAAAACACAAATTAGCTATTGAAAATAAAAAAACTCAAGCAGAAGCTGACGCCATTATTAAAGCGAAGAAAAAAATCCCCTCATCAAGCTACAATGACCCAAAATGAGCAATAAAATAAAAATCTTACTCTTAGAAGATGACACTATCTTAGCACAAACAATGGTGCAGGTCTTAGAACAAGAAGATTATGATGTAACACTTGTAGGTGATGGTGATGAGGTTCTTGAAGTGACGTTTGAGACGAAGTTTGATCTATATCTCTTTGATATAAATGTGCCACTAAGAAGTGGTACAGATACCTTAAAGCTCCTAAGAGAAGCACAAGATACCACACCCGCTTTTTTAATTACAGCACTCAGAGATATAGACTCAATATCTGAGGGTTTTAATAGTGGATGTGATGATTATATAAAAAAACCATTTGATCTTGATGAACTTCTCATCCGAATAAAAGCGATTTTAAAAAGAAAAAACCCTATGATTGAATATAAAGACATTAGATTTGATTTATTAGAAAATAGGGTTTTTAAAAATGACAAAGAGGTATCTTTAGGTACTGTTGAGAGAGATATTTTTGCACTGCTTATTAAAAGTATTGATATCACAGTAGATAAAAACACTTTTTTTGAATACATGAACAAACCAAGCGATTCTGCACTTCGAGTAGTTATAAGTAAATTAAAAAAGATACTAGATTTAAATATAAGCAATACAAAAGGGATAGGGTATAAGCTTGAAAAATTATGAGAAAAAGTCTCTACTGACTACTACAACCCTTTTTTTCATTCCTCTTATTATCTTTGCTAGTGTCGTTTTATATATGTATTATAATGACAAGATAGAGGATATTGAACAAACTATTTTGTATAAGATGAAAGATTACACTTTTGATTTTAAAGATGATAATTTTTCACTCGATATTATAGAGTTTGAAAAAGAGAAAGAAACATTTAAAATCTACCATGTTAAAGAGGGTTTATGTGCATATTTTGAGATGCCATCATCTGCTTTATATCTTTTAAAAGTTATCTATGAGAAAGAGAAGTATGAACAACTACATAAAGATTTCCTAATGCAGATTTTTAAGTATGGAGCTGTGGTGTTCATACTCCTTTTCTTTATATCTGTCGCCTTTGCTTATTACTCTTTAAAACCTATGAAAGAGGCCTTTACTCTTTTAGAAACTTTTTTAAAAGATTTGATTCATGATCTTAATACCCCAGCGACCTCAATTTTACTCAATGCTAAACTTTTAAAAAAGCGAGGAAATTTTGAAGAACTAGAAAGAATAGAATTAAGTGCAAAAAGTATTGCATCTTTATATAAAAACCTTGAATTCTTAAATTCAAATACGATTGATAAAGATGAACGTATCTCATTAAATCAGTTAGTAGACGAAAAAATAGAAATTTTGAAAAAACTGCACCCTAAAGTGGAGTTTGTCAATAATATGCAAAGCTTAGAAGTTCAAAGTAATAGAAATGCTTTAGAGCGTATAGTAGATAATATTTTAACTAATGCCTGCAAATATAATAAAAAAAATGGCTATGTTTATATAAGCACACAAGACTCAAAGCTTATAATCAGAGATACGGGTATAGGGATTAAAGATGTCAATAAAGTTTTTCAAAGATACTATAAAGAGAATGAGAATGGCTTAGGGATTGGGATGAGTATTGTAAAAAATTTATGTGACACTCTTGGAATCGAGATAGATGTCAAAAGTAAACTTCATCAAGGAACTACTATCACTCTTAAATTTTGAGTTTTTTCACTCTGACGCCATTACTTCAAAACTAATACTTAACTTATACACTCGATTTATAATGCTACAAATAAAAACAAAAGGAAAGAAAATGAAACTAAAAACGACTATAGTGGCCTTCTTGGCAATTATCTCTTCTGTGAACCTATTTGGAGCAGATTTAGAGAGTATTACTAAGATAGTAGATGATATCAATGAGAGCAAAGATGTGAAAGAGAGAGCAATGTTAATGGATAAGCTTGAAGAGGAGCTTGTTGCAATTGACAAAAGCCAACTTCCAGAAACACAAAAGATAGTAAGTAAAATTTTTATTACTGAATAGTTAAATAAATCTAGTCCCTTTTATACGTATATGTATGAGGTATAGATCTTGAAATCTATATCTCTTACTTTTATAAGAATTTATCATAATTTAGACCAAAAATATTCACTTAAAACCCCATATTTATCTTACATTACCTTTTTCTAAGGAAAATTATACTAAACTCGTCGCTATGAAAAAAGAAAGCGTTGTAGCAAAGAAGAAGTTTGGACAAAACTTTCTAAAAGATGAAACAGTTTTAAGAAAAATCGTCGAAGCGATGCCCAAAAACGAGAATAAACTCGTAGAGATTGGGCCTGGCTTAGGTGATTTGACTAAATTTTTAGTCGATGTCAAAAGTGTAGAAGCTTTTGAGGTAGATACCGATTTGTGTAAACTGTTACAAAGTGAATTTAAAGAAGAGATTGCTACCAAGCGACTCCACATAAATTGTGGGGATGTTCTACAAGCTTGGAAGAGTGCTTTAGTTGATGAACCGTACGATTTAGTGGCAAATTTGCCCTATTATATCGCGACAAACATAATCCTAAAAGCACTCGCAGATCCAATGTGTAAAAATATACTTGTAATGGTTCAGCTTGAAGTAGCAGAGAAATTTTGTGCTGATTCAGGTGATAAAGTGTTTGGGTCTTTGGGTATTATTGCTCAAAGTGTAGGGAAGTCTAACATAATTGTTAAAGTTCCCCCGACTGCTTTTGATCCACAGCCCAAAGTCGATTCTGCGGTTTTTTTAATACAAAAAGAGAAAGATAGATCAGACAAAGAGTTTGAGGACTTGCTTAGAGTTGCATTTACGCAACCTCGTAAAACTCTTATGAAAAATCTTTCTGCTAAGTATGAAAAAAGCCTTCTTCAATCTGTTTTTGATGAGATGGAACTAGTCCACACTGTTCGCCCTCATCAAGTCGCAACCGGTAACTATCACCAACTCTATAAAAAAATAAAAGGGAGTTTGGATGACAGAAGAGAATCAGGGGACTAACGCAAGTAAGCCTCAAGCAGATCGTAAGCCAAATAACAACAGAAAACCAAATAACAACAGAAAACCTAACAATAATCAAAATGGCGAAAAACCAGCAGGTAATAAACCAAACAACAACAGAAACAAAAACAAGAATCGTCACCGTAGACAACCTACGCCAGTTGATGAAAACCTCAAAGCTTTTGTTACAAAAAATCAAGAAGCTCATAAGCAAAGACTAAACCCTCATTATAAACTTGATTTAAATTCAAGTGCTAAAGTGCGTATAACACCACTTGGTGGACTTGGTGAAATTGGTGGGAATATTGCTGTTTTTGAAACAGAAAAAGAGGCTATTCTTATAGATGTTGGGATGAGTTTTCCAGATGAAGATATGCATGGCGTCGACATTTTAGTGCCAGATTTTACTTACTTACGTGAGATTAGACATAAAATTGTAGCTGTAATCATTACACACGCTCATGAAGATCACATCGGTGCTATGCCGTATCTTTATAAAGAGATGCAATTTCCAATTTATGGAACGCCACTACCACTTGCTATGATTGGTAACAAATTTGATGAGCATCATATAAAAGAGCATAGAAAGTTTTTTAATCCGATTGAGAAAAGAAAAGTATACAAAATTGGAAATGATTTTGAGATAGAGTGGATGCATATGACTCACTCTATTATTGATTCTTCATCTTTAGCAATTACTACAGATGCTGGAACAGTTATTCATACGGGTGATTTTAAGATAGATCATACTCCAGTTGATGGCTATACAGCAGATTTACATAGACTTGCATACTATGGAGATAAAGGTGTACTTTGTCTTTTAAGTGACTCTACGAACTCGTATAACCCTTCACCAACACCATCAGAACTTTCAGTTGCTCCGGCACTTGACCGTGTTTTTGCAAAGGCAGAGGGGAGAGTAATTCTTTCTACATTTAGCTCAAATATCCATCGTGTGCAACAAGCTATACAATATGGTATAAAATATGGTCGTAAAATCTGTGTTATAGGGCGTTCAATGGAGCGTAATATTGAGATAGCGATGCAGTATGATTATGTCCGTTTCCCTAAAAATATTTTTGTCGATGCTGATGAAGTTTCACGTATGAATGACAAAGATGTACTTATAGTTACAACAGGTTCACAGGGTGAACCTAACTCTGCACTCTTTAGAATGAGTATAGGGGAGCATAGACACATTAAAATTAAACCAACTGATTTAATTGTACTTTCTTCTCGTGCAATTCCTGGTAATGAGGGAAGTATCTCAGGGATGTTAAATCATCTTCAACGCGCGGGTGCAAAAGTAGCGTCTGAAAAAGATATTCACGTTTCTGGTCATGCTTCTATGGAAGAGCAAAAACTTATGTTACGTCTAACAAATCCTAAATTCTTTTTACCAATTCATGGTGAGTACAATCATGTTATGAAGCATAAAGAAACAGGTATGATGTGTGGTGTTCCTGAGAGAAACATCTTACTTATGACTGATGGTGAACAGATAGAAGTTGCACCAAAGTATATGAGAAAAGTTAAAACTGTTAAAACAGGTAAAACTTATATTGATAACCAAAACAATCATAAAATTGATGATGATATTATTTTAGATCGTCAAAAACTTGCATCTGATGGTATTGTAATGATGGTTGTTCAAGTTGATGGTAAACACTCTAAAATGGAAGCACAGCCAAAAGTTACTACATTTGGTATAGTTCCAGATAAACAAGACAAAGCATTTGCTAAAGAGATGGAAGATGTGATTGAAAACTTTTTACTTCATATCAAAGATGGTATGATTGAAAACACAAGAGCCTTAGAAAATGATCTTCGTCAAATTGTCAGAAAACATATCTACAGAAAGATGAAAAAATATCCACTAATCGTTCCTCACGTTTTAGTTTCTTAATTTTTATGAGATACAAGTTTCTTGTATCTCATTTTCAAAATATTTTATAATGCACAGTTTAGCTTGAAGACCCCTGCAAACCCCTTTGTGCTAAAATCAGCGGATAATATTCCTAATATCACTATTAGTTTTAAGACCCCTGCAAACCCCTTTGTGCTAAAATAGATGTTCAAACTGATATGAAAAAAGATATGTTTTAAGACCCCTGCAAACCCCTTTGTGCTAAAATGGAACATTATGGGAAAGTATAGGCGTAACAGTTTTAAGACCCCTGCAAACCCCTTTGTGCTAAAATAGATTTACAACTAGAAAAACTAAATCTAGTGTTTTAAGACCCCTGCAAACCCCTTTGTGCTAAAATAAAGCCTCTCAAAAAGAGCAAGTTTATTATGTTTTAAGACCCCTGCAAACCCCTTTGTGCTAAAATAGATCATCAAGCATGAATTTTCTCCTCTATGTTTTAAGACCCCTGCAAACCCCTTTGTGCTAAAATCTCTGTAATCTTTAATATCTCTTCACCAGTGTTTTAAGACCCCTGCAAACCCCTTTGTGCTAAAATCGAAGCACAAGAGCGAGAGCCGATAGTGATGTTTTAAGACCCCTGCAAACCCCTTTGTGCTAAAATAGGTCTTGCGAAAGCCTTGTATTTAAGGGCTGTAGAGAGTTTTTTGTAGAAAAAAATTTGACATTTTGTTGAGTTTTTAAGTACAATATATTTGTTTTAGCACAAAGGGGTTTGTGTCTGGGGACTTAAAATAATTGATTCGATTTATTTCGATGATAGATTTTGAATGT
>Ga0193965_1000630_pt1 | contig 10677 bp, 8 predicted proteins | sample FB_8_MG_FD_140330 | JGI IMG/M metagenome (GOLD analysis project Ga0193965, IMG submission 140330) | Microbial mat bacterial communities from the Broadkill River, Lewes, Delaware, United States - FB_8_MG | ecosystem: Environmental > Aquatic > Freshwater > River > Microbial mats | place: USA... | reverse complement strand
GATTCTCATTGACGAATATGATAAACCAATACTCGATAACATTACAAACAAAGATGAAGTTAAAAAAATAAGAGATGGTTTAGGAAATTTGTATAGTATTATAAAAGGCTCCGACCAATACATAAAATTTGTATTTATGACAGGTGTAAGTAAATTTTCTAGAATGAATCTATTTAGTGGACTAAATAATCTTGAAGATATAACCATAGATAAAAGATATTCAACCATCTGTGGTTATACACATAATGATGTAAAAACAACATTTAAAGAGTACCTTAAAGATGTAGATTTAGATAAGCTCAAAGAGTGGTATAACGGCTATAACTATTTCGGTGATGCTGTGTATAATCCTTACGATATATTACTTTTTATAGCAAAAGGGTGTGAATATAGAAACTATTGGTGGTCAACTGGAAATCCAAGATTCTTAATAGAAAAATTAAAAACAAGTAATTATAACATCCCTCAAATAGAAAATATAATAACAAACGCAGAAACATTAGATAGCTTTGATATTGAACATATAGATTTAGTAGCGCTTTTATGGCAAACTGGATATTTGACTTTTGATAAGAAAATTGTTGAAGATGATGAGTTACTAGGGTATAAGATGAAGATTCCTAATAAAGAGATTCAAAAATCTTTAAATACTCTTTTTATAAACTATTTAACAGATCAACCAACAGATATTATGACACATCAAAGTGCTTTAAGAAAATTTCTAAAAGAGGATAGTTTAGAGAATCTAAAAACAACACTCACAGCACTTTTTGCATCAATTCCATACAATAACTATGTAAAAAACGAACTAGCTCACTATGAGGGTTATTACGCAACAGTAGTTTTTACTTACTTAGTTTCACTAGGGTTTGAGTGTGTAACAGAAGACGCAACAAACAAAGGTCGTATAGATTTAACTATAAAACTACCAAATAGAATCGTAATAATAGAGTTTAAAGTAGATATGAAAGAGAAAGCTCTTAAACAGATAAAAGAGAGAAAATATTATGAAAAATATAGTGATGATGGCAGAGAAGTTTTTATAGTGGGAATCTGCTTTGATAGTGAAGAGAAAAATATTACAGAGTTTGAATGGGAGAAGATAGGATAATGATTCTTTGTGATATTGGCAACACCTCTTACCATTTTTTAGATTCTAAAAAGGATTATAAAAAAGATGTAAACTCTTTTGACCCAGCAACTCTTAAAGAGAAAATTTATTATATTTGTGTAAATCCAAAAGTAAAGATTGTTTTAGAATCTTTAGAGAACTGGATAGACTTAACTAAAAAAGTAGATATGAGTAACTATTATGCCACTATGGGAGTAGATAGAATCTTTGCTTGTGAGGCTATAGAAAACGGTGTGATTGTTGATGCTGGGAGTGCTATCACTGTTGATGTTGTAAAGAGTGGTGTTTTTGAGGGTGGTTTTATCTATCCGGGAAAACGAGCTATGGGTGGATGTTATAAAAATATATCATCTGCATTAGATTACCCGTTTAACTACTCTCTAAATATGCAAACTCTTCCAAAAAACTCACAAGATTCTATTAGTTATGGATTCTTAAAACTACTCTATAGCGAAGTTATCTCTCACAATATGCCCATTTACCTAACAGGTGGCGATGCAAATGAGTTTGCAAAAATTTTCCCAAATGCTGAGGTGGATGAGTTTTTAATCTTTAAAGGGATGAAAAAGGTGATTAGATGAATCCGATACTCTTTTTTCTAGCTTTTAGTGGTGTTTTTATTTTACTTAATATGTATATATCAAAACGCCTTATTCAAAAACTAGATATTAAAAAACAAACACAAATTTATATGCGTATTTTCCTTGTGGTCAATTTTTTCGGCATTATTGGCTATATGCTGGGTCGCTATTATATAGATGTTCCTAATTGGCTTTATTTTCTGTTCTCTATCCCTATTGGGATTCTTTTTTTACTTTTTTGTACAGCTATCATTTACGATATTTCAAGAGTTGCTTTAAATAAAATTCCACTCTCAGATTCAAGACGAAAGTTTTTCAAAAAATCTTTAGATATATCTTCGTTGTTAGTCGCTACTTCACTCAGTGCTAGAGCGATGTATGAAGCAAGATTTGTTAAGTTGGAGAGGGTAAAAGTAAAGATAAAGAATCTTAAACAAGGATACAAAATAGTACAACTCAGTGATGTCCATATAGGTGGTTTAATCGATGCTACTTTTATAAGTAAAATAGTGCAAAGAGTAAATATATTACAGCCAGATATAGTGGTTATAACTGGGGATTTAGTAGATATTGATGTAGCAAAAGCAAAAGATGCACTCAGTGAGTTTAAAGGTTTACAATCCAAATATGGAACCTATTTTGTAGTTGGGAATCATGAGTATTTTCACAATATTGACAAAATTATAGCAACAGTAAAATCTCTTGGAATCAAAGTTTTAGAAAATGAAAATGTATATATAGGAGAGGAGGGCAAAGGGTTTAATCTTGCAGGTGTTTATGATGTTTTTGGCTATAGAATAAAATATAAAATGCCCAATATTTATGAAGCACTAGAGGGTAAAAAAGATGCACCAACCGTACTTTTAGCCCACCAACCACGCTATATTGAAGAGGTAAAAAAAGGGGTTGACTTGATGCTGAGTGGACACACCCACGGAGGGCAACTCTACCCATTTAGATTCTTAGTCAAACTCCAGCAACCTTATGTGAGTGGATTACACCAGCATAATAAAGATTTGCAGATATATGTAAACAAAGGCACAGGTTTTTGGGGACCACCGATGAGACTAGGGGCTAGTTCTGAGATAACTGAGATTCTTTTAGAAGTATGCTAAATTTTTAGATGAGGGTGCAAATAGGGATAAATAATTCCTAAAACGGCATTTTCCCCATAATCACATCATCACGATCCACATACTGTTTACAGCCAACTCCACCAAGATTCACACAAGTTTGTTGCCATTTGCTTGAGTGACCTTCTTTTTTTGTGTGGATGTGTCCTAGTTTGAACATGAGTGCATGAGCATATTCATGGGCGATTACACTCTCTATCATATAGTCAATACTCTCTTGCATCACTTTTTTATTGAGATATATTTTTATATCCCCTTTATCATAAGAGGTGAGTCCGTAGAGTCTCCCTTTAAATTTATCAGTTACAATAAGTGGAACTTTAAAAGTAAAACCATAGTGTTGTTGCATCAGTTGGAGAATCTCTTGCTCTTTGTTTGCTATACGAATCTTGTACTCTTTTGGAATATCGTTATGCTTGTAAGTGTAGCTATTGTAGTAGTTATTTGCAAGTATAGCGATAGATACTATTATAATCAATAAAAAGATGAGTTCTAGTTTTTTAGTAAACATTATAGTAGTTATCTATTTTAGCAAAATTTAATGCAGTTTTTTCCGTTGTTTTTGGCATCATAGAGTGCTTTATCTACATTATTGAGTATTGTTTCTCTCGTAGAATCTTCTGTAAAAGAGCTAACCCCAAAACTACAAGTCACTTTGCCTACTATCTCAAAGCTATGATTTTGTATCTCTTTAAGTATTTTGTTTGCTAATATATCACTTTCTTGAGAATTAGATCTAGTTAGAATCATAAACTCTTCTCCACCCCAACGAGCTAAAAAATCATTTTTTCGTATATGGTTTTTTACCACTTGTACAAGTTCTATTAGTATTTTATCTCCAACTGGATGACCATAAGTATCGTTTACCATTTTAAAATCATCTATATCAAACATAATGAGAGAAAAAATCGTTTTTTCCCTTATTGCTGAGGTTATTTGATTATCTAAGTATAGGTCAAAATACATTCTGTTTGGAATATTAGTGAGTGCATCTGTTGTTGCTTGTATTTTGTAAAGTGAGCGTTCTTGTTCTATGTTTGTAATATCTGTAAATATAAGAATAATCCTATCTATCTCGGTATAGATTTTGAAAAATAGATTATAAAAATGGATATTCTTCATATCATTATTTTGTAGTGACATCCTTACTACTATCTCATTTTCTTCATTGTTTATCAAAAACTCTTTTAACTGTTTTAACTCTGTAAAACGCTGTGACCCATCTTCATTTACTATAAAATGTACAATACAGTGTTTATGAATATCAAAATTTTCAAAAGAATCTAATTTCATTAGTGTTAAAAATGAGTGGTTAAGATAAGATATTTTATTTTTATCAATCATACAGATAGCATCAGGATTATGGTCCATAATAAAATGAAGATTCTCCTCTTTGAGTTTGAGCTCTTTTTGGGTAAGAATTTGTTGTGAAATCCCTTTAATCCATCTTAATAACACATCTGTTTTAAGAGGTTTGAGTAAGTATTTATCTATACCAATATTGATGGATTTTAGTAATAGTTCAGTGTCGTTATATGCTGAAATAATTGCAATTGCTTGTTCTGGGTTAATCTCTTTTATCGCTTTTGCCATATCAAGACCAGAGAGTAAAGGCATTTTAATGTCGCTTATAACCATATCTGGGTTATGGAGTTTATAAAGTTCTAAGCCATCGATTCCATTACTAGCTGTATATATTGTTCCTACTACTCTTGATACTAAATTTTTCATCGCATTAAGAATAAGAGAATCATCATCAACTATTAAAATTGAAACAGATTTTAAATTAAGTGTTTCATCACTCATAAAATAAACTCCTCTTTTAAAAATTCTTCGAGTGTTTTTTCTCTAATATCAAAGTATATCTCATCATAGTTGATGATTGATTTAATCTCATTGGCAGATAAGGATAGAGAGTTCTCAGACAAAATATAAAATTCATCCCCTTTTATTCTAAAAACCAATTCACCTTGAAACTCTTTTGTAAGATAATTGGCAACTCTTTTGATGAGTTCATCTCCACTTTTCCATCCATTCTTTTTATTGTATGCTGAAAAGTTATGTAAATCGAGGATAGTGATAGAGTTCATATTATCTAGTTTACTTATATTGGTGTCTTTATTTGTTAGTAAAGAGCGTAGATAGTTTTCATTGTAAAGACCTGTGAGTAAATCAGAGAAAAAATATGAAAATTTCTTCTCCTCTAGTACAGTTTTTGGTAATTGATTCTCACCTGTGTGAATTATTATATCTTTAAAAGCATCCATTGCAGCAGTAACAATTTTAGGATTAAAATGTACACCACTAAGTGATTGTATCTCATTTAATGCTTCTTGAACTGATTTGCGAGGTTTATAGATTCTATTTGTTGTCATTGCATCAAAGGCATCACAAAGAGCCATTATTTGTGAAAGGAAAGGGATTGCATCACCCTTTAAACCATCTGGATAACCACTCCCATCATAACGCTCATGGTGGTAACGCATAATCTCTGATAACTCTTTATACTGCTCAATTTTAGATAATACAGCATACCCAGAGTTTAGGTGCTCTTGAACGATAGCGTATTCGAGTTTGTTGAGTTTGTTAGGGTTAAGTAAAATCGCATCGGGAATCTCTATTTTACCAATATCGTGTAGTTTTGAAGCTTTTTCTAGCAAGGCTATTGAAGAGGGCTCTATATTCATAGCTTTGGCTAACATCACTGAGTATAAAGCGACTCTTGTAGAATGACCTGCTGTATATCTATCACGCCTCTCAATTAAATCAACAAAAGCGTCTATCGTCTCTTCATAATTGCGAACAATCTCATCTTGTTTTGATTTGTAAATCACAGATTTTGCACTTTCATTGAGCGCTCTCATTAAAACAAAACGATTTACAGGTTTGTTGAGATAGTAGGTTATCCCAATCTCTAAGGCATCTTTTAAGTACTCTATCTCATTGTATGCTGAGAGTATAATAATAGGAATCTCATCATCTATTTTTCTAATCTCTTTAGCCATATCAAGACCATTTATTATAGGCATTTTTATATCTGTAATCACTATGTCAGGTTGAAAATCATTAAACTCCTCAAGAGCTTCTTTACCATTTTTACAATATTTGACATGGGAGACAACTCTTGAAACCATAGTAATAAAGGCTTGGGCAATCACCTCGTCATCTTCAACATATAGAATCTTCATAGTGTTGAGTTCATCAATTGTTTTAATCATTACAACTCTCTTGAAGATGTATCGGAATGCGTATTAAAAACTCAGCACCATCATTTTTATTTGCTACACTAATCGAGCCATAGTAGTGTCTCTCTATAATCTCTTTTGCCATATAAAGACCTACACCAGTACCATTTTGTGGGAATTTTGTAGTAAAGTAAGGTTCAAATACTTTTTGTAGTATCTCCTCTTTTATACCTGTTCCATTATCAAGAAAAGATAACACAAAATCTGAATCTATTTTTTCCCCAGATATTGTTATTACACCTTTTAGTTCATTATTCTCTTTTTGTTTATCTAAAATAGCATCTTTAGCATTGTTTATGAGATTAAGAGCAACTTGTTGAAACTCATTTGGATAACCAAAAATTTCACAATCAGTATCTGATAGTTCAATAGTTATGTTGTGTGCTTTTAGTTGAGGTCGTAAGAGGTCAATTGTTTTATTTAATTGTTGCACTATTGAAAATTGCTCTTTATTTTTGTTTGGTGTGAAAAAACTACGAAAATCATCAATAGTGGATGACATAAAATCAATCTGTTTCATACTATTTGATACCATTTTATTTACATAATCTTCATCGATTTCACCCATCTCATAGGCTCCACTAACATCTTGAACATAGAGTGCTAAGATATTGAGTGGTTGTCTCCATTGGTGAGCGATTGCGCTTATCATCTCACCCATCGCTGCCATTTTTGATTGTTCAATCATCATCTGTTCTTGCTCTTGTTGCTTTTTCATAAGCTCTTTTAAGAGAATATTTTGTGATTGAAGTTCAGTTTGAAGTGAACGAAGGCTTATATGTGTATTTATTCTAGCAAGAACCTCTTCAGGCTCAAAAGGTTTGGTGACATAGTCGATTCCACCTACATTAAAAGCTTTTACTTTATCTCGAACATCATCCATTGCACTTATAAATATAACTGGAACATCTTTGCTTTGAGGATTCTCTTTAAGTTTTTGACACACTTCAAAACCATCCATCTCCGGCATACGAATATCAAGTAAAATTAGATCAGGTAGTTTAGATTCTACCGAACGCAAGGCTATCATACCACTTGATGCTGGGCGAACTTTATAGTTGTTTGCACTTAGCATTGATGTTAAAAGTTTTAAATTTGCCGGTGTATCATCTACTACTAAAATATCTGCAATATATGTTTGTTTATCCATCATTTTCCCCTTGTTCTAAAAATTTTAATAATTGGTCATACTCATAGTTTTGAGCAAGTGGTAACATACTCTCCCCAATCTCAGGAACACTTTGTTGTATAAGTGTGATTTGTTGTAAAATCTCTTCTGGGTCGAGTGAAACAAGTGCCGTTTTTAAACTTTCTACAAAGTTTTTTGGTATCTTTTTAAAAAGAACTGTATCTAAACTAAGAGGTTTTTGTACTGATTCGTTTTCAAGGTCTTGATAGATAAATTCTATATCTAAATATTTTTTCATTGTGTTAAATATCTCATCGTGTCTATAAGGTTTGTGTACCAAATCGTTACAACCAGCTTTTGTAATAGCTGGTCTTTGGTCGGAAAATGCACTTGCTGTCAAAGCTACAATAATAACATTTTTATCTAAGGCTCTTATTTTACTTGTTGATTCATAACCATCCATAACAGGCATTCTCATATCCATCCAGATAAAATCAGGTTTTATTTCTATAAATTTTTCAAGACCAATTTTACCATTTCGAGCTTCATATACATCAAATCCTATCCCAGAGAGAAGATTATTTAAAAGGAGAAGATTCTCTTTTTGATCCTCTACAATAAGGATTTTAAACTTCTTATAGCCCTCTTGAATCCCTATAACTTTTTTATGAACATCTTCAACTAAAATATCTTCACTTTGTGCAGTTTTAACAACAACAGTAAAACTAAAAAGTGTCCCTTTGCCTCTTTGACTTTCAACTTTTACTTTTGCATCTAAAAGTTCTAAAAAACGGTGTGTAATAGCAAGACCAAGACCAGTCCCCTCATTAATCCCCTTAGAGCTTTTCGCTTGAACAAAAGGGTCAAATATATTTTTAAGCTCCTCTTTACTCATCCCTCTACCACTATCTTCTATCTCAAAAGTGATCTCTGCAGTTTGCTTTTGTAAAATACTTCTAATTCTAAATGAGATTCCACCAGTATCAGTATATTTAATAGAGTTTCCTATGATATTTATAAGGATTTGGCGAAGTTTTTTCTCATCAATATCTATATAGTGTACAAGGTTTTCACTCATCTCTAAAGTAAACTGTATATCTTTAGAATCAGCTTTGATTCTCATCATATTTGCTATCTCGTTTAGCGTTTTATGTAAATCTACTTTAGTATTACTCAGCTCCATCCTTCCCGCTTCTATTTTTGACATATCTAAAACATCATTAATCAAAGAGAGTAGATGTGCACCACTATTGGCTATAATGTTAAGATTCTCTTTTTGAGATTTAGATGTGTCTGGAGAATCACTCATTAGTTGTGAAAATCCTAAAATAGCATTGAGTGGGGTTCTAAGTTCATGACTCATATTTGCAAGAAAAATAGATTTAGATCTATTTGCAGTCTCTGCTTTATCTTTTTCTATCACTAGCTCTTGTGTACGCTGTTTTACAATATTTTCTAGATTCTCATTAAGGTTTTTAATCTCTTTTTCACTTTTAATTCTTTGCTTAATATCCTCTTTAAGCTCATTTTGTGTAGATTCTAATGCTTTTTGATTCTCCTCAAGTGTGTCAAGCATCATATTAAACTCATTAGAGAGTGTTCTAACCTCTAATGCTCCACTACCATTTGCTCTAACATTTTTGCTCCCTTTTCGAATCTCTTTCATTTTTGAGATAAGTTTTGAGAGTTGTTTTGTTAGAATATTTGTTGTTATGATGGAGAATAAAATAGCAATTATTAAGGAACTAATAGTAAAAATAATACCTTTTATAATAGTATCGTGAATATTTTTTTGATGACTTGTTTGATCAGTTCTTAGATGTACAAATGCTATGTGGTCATCACCATTATGAACCACCTGCACAATATCAATATAAGTGTCGTTTTGAGAAATAATTGTAGCCTCATTTGTATGAACACCAGAATAGTGCAACATACTTTGAAGATAGTTTTTAGATTCCTCATCAGCTATATATTTTCCAACTAATTTAATATCAGTATGTGCAATAACTTTTCCGTCCATATTGACAATTGAAGCATATATTAAATTATCATAAATTTTAAAACTGTTAATAACCTCTTGTAATCCAAGGTAATCGTTAGAAAGAATCCAAACCTTTGCATTTACCCCAAGCATAATACTACGGTTTTGTGTCTCTTTTATACCTTGTGAATGTAGAAAACTCTGCTGTTGTTTAATAATCATAAATGTAAAAACAACAATAATTATAAGTAAAACAAGAGAAAGACCACTAATAAGCTGATAACGGATACTACTATTTAAGAATTTTGATAATAAATTTTTCATTTTGATACTCTTATTGGACGAACTTCAGATTCAAATTTTTTTAAAAACTCTACTACAGGGGCATAAGTCTCTGCACTTGCTTCTTCATATTGACTAAGCTCCATCGCTTCTAAAATCTCTTGACCTTTTTTATGTGTATGCAGTGAAAAAATCACAGCTTTGACTTTTTCTAATACCTCTTTTGGTACATCGTCTCGTACTACTAAACCATTGTTTGGTAAAGGGGGTGTTTCCCATTTTATCATCACTTGTTGAGCAACCTCTGGACGCTCTTTTATAAAAGCATACCAAGGTGGTGGCCATGTTGAAGATGCAATAGATTTTCCTAAAAAGACATTCATAATAGAAGATTCTTGTGAACCTACATAGCTATTTGTAATATCCTTATTTATATCTAAACCATGACTATATAAAAACCACTGTGGCATCATAGTAGCTGCTAGTGCTGTTGGAGCAGGGTAACTTACATTTTTCCCTTTTAAATCATTTACACTTTTAATGTTGGAATCTTTTCGAACTAATATAATCCCTCTAAAATTCTCATCATCACCCATTTTTCCAAATACTTTATACCTATGTTGCAAGGATGTTACAGTTTGGTAAGGGTTTGGAAGTGAAAAATGAAAATGGCGAGCAAAAAGTTTTTTGTCATAAGAGGGGTAGTTTCTTGATGCTTCTAGTCTCAACTCAGCACCTGTTAAATTGGTGTTGATGAAGTCAATCATAGGTTGATACACCTCAAAAAGCCGTTTTGGGTTATGAAGTGGATGCACTCCAAATATATAAACATTTTTTTCAAATGGAGGAACATCTGAGTATTTTGGTTCATATTTAGCCTCTGTACTCTCTTGACAAGATGAAAACATTATAAGTAATACAAATAATAAAAAAATGTGAGATAGTTTATATAACATCAAAATCTCCTATGTGTGGATTGTATGAAGTATATCATTTATTTTTTTCAATATTATTAAAGTTTGAATCTTTATTTAATAGTTTTAGATGATGCGAAAGAGAAACAGTTTTAATTTAGATAGCTTTTAAGTTAAAAAAGTTCAAAAAAACAGTACAATAATCTAAATAAAAGGAGTATATAATGAGATATTTTTTAGTGATAGGATTGTTGTTTTCTGGGCTTTTTGCTCATGG
>Ga0193965_1000629_pt1 | contig 10681 bp, 8 predicted proteins | sample FB_8_MG_FD_140330 | JGI IMG/M metagenome (GOLD analysis project Ga0193965, IMG submission 140330) | Microbial mat bacterial communities from the Broadkill River, Lewes, Delaware, United States - FB_8_MG | ecosystem: Environmental > Aquatic > Freshwater > River > Microbial mats | place: USA... | reverse complement strand
CTTCTCTAATCTCATTTAAAATTGCACGAGAAACAACATCACGACTTGCTAGTTCCATAGCGTTTGGAGCGTATTTATCCATGAATCTTTCACCTTCAGAGTTAAAAAGGCGTCCACCTTCTCCACGAGCAGCTTCAGAGATTAAAACACCATTACCTGAAAGTCCAGATGGGTGAAATTGTACAAATTCCATATCTTCTAGTGGGAGACCATGACGAGCAACTATTGAAAGTCCATCACCTGTGTTTGCATGTGCATTTGAATTTATCTTGTATGAACGTGCATAACCACCAGTAGCAAACATTACAGATTTAGCATTAAAAATCACAGTTTGCATATCACGGATATTAAAAGCTACAACACCAGATACTTTTCCATCTTTGTAGATGATATCTGCAGCATACCACTCATCCCAAAACTTTACACCAGCACGGTGAGCTTGTTCGTAAATAGTCTGTAAAAGTGTAAGTCCAGTTCTATCTTTTGCAAAACAGGCACGAGGAGAGCTTTGACCACCAAAAGGGCGTTGTGCAATTTTACCATCAGCAGTTCTACTAAAAGCAGCACCCATTCTCTCAGCCCATCTAATAGTTTCAGGTGCTTTTTGACACATAAACTCTACAGCATCTTGATCAGCTAAATAATCGCTTCCCTTTACTGTATCAAATTCATGAAGTTCAATAGAATCTTCATCGCTAAATGCGGCATTTACACCACCTTGTGCTGCACCAGAGTGACTTCTTAGTGGATGTAACTTTGTAATTACAGCAACTTTTTTTCCTGCGTTTTGTAACTCTCTTGCTGCTGCACATCCTGCAAGACCCGCACCAACAACGATCGCATCGTAAGTATAAATAGGAATACTCATTAACCCATCCTTTAATTATAGAACTAAAATAATGCTGATTATAGCGCGGATAGACTTAGTGAAGGTTAAATTTAGAGTTTGGGGGAATGAACTTGAAGAGTGTTACAATTTGAGACATCAATAGAGTAGATGCTCTATTGCATATTCTCTCTCATTGTCACATCTCTTTCTTGAAATATTTTGTTTGTACCTGTACTTTGTGCTAACTTCATCGTTTTTGTAGCATTTTTGATAAGGTCTTCAAAGTGCATTTTATTCGTTTTAAAAGAAAAACCACCTGTTACTGTGATATTTACAGGACCTACATCTGGTATATTAAAATTGAGTTCACTTATGTTTTGTCTCATTTTTTCGACCTCTTCAAAGAGTTCACCTCTTGTTGATCTTACAAGTATAATGGTGAATTGATTAAAATCAGTTCTAGCCATAATATCTGTAGGTTGCTGATAAAGAGAGAATGTATAGGCTACTTTTTTTAAAATAGCTTGTAGTGTTTCTTGTGAGTATTTTCTATTTGCTCTTGAGAAGTTATCTATTTCAAACACTACTAATGCAATAGGATTGTCATCATGCATACTTTTTTTGTTTTTATAATTATATACAAGACCTTGATTGTTGTATAGATTTGTAACTTTATCGAAGAAATCAGGATTGTCAAAATTTACAGGCTTTTTCTTCATTCTTAAGGCAATGGCGTCAATCTCTTCATAAACAATAGTATGATGTTTTTGACTACTCTCTACAGAGTATAAAAATAAAATATCTTTGTATATTTGGTTTAGTCTAAATCTCGAAATAATGATAAAAGCGAGTATCAATATAAAACTCAAAACCATAATAAACTGCTTGATAGAAAATTTTTCCTGAGAGTATCTTATTTCTTGTAAAAGCATAGAATCTATCTGCTTATTCAGTTCATCATAAGATGATTTAACATTCTGTTCTATCATCTCATTTGTTTTATCTTTGTTGTTGAAGAGATAATTGTAAGCATTAATATTAAAAGTTTTAATATCCTCTTGGAGTTTTAAAAGCTGGTTTTGATACTCTTTCGTATCATTAATGAGGAGTTTTTCTATAAAATTGTATTTGTAAAGATTTTGTAGTTTTTGAATATCATTAACAAGTTGAGTACTAGCACCTTTAAATTCTATACGCGCTATCTCGTAATTATCTACTTTAAGCTCTGTTAAGCTTGAAATAGTATTTTTTTGATTCGATAAAATAGTTGTTTTTTTCATTGATAAAGTTGAATCAAGTAAAATTAAAATACTAAAAATTGAAAATAGAAATATAAACATTGCATGGACGAAAATGTTGTCAAAGACGTTTTTAATCGAGTGTTTCATTAATTTTCCCTAATAAATGTTATAATAATTTGTCATTTTATATGTATAGTGATTAATTAAAACTTAATAAGCAAGAAGATAAATGAATTTAGAAAATTATTTTATATCAAAAATTAACAATAAATACATTGGTGACGATGGTGCCATCATTGATGGAATGGTTTATTCAAAAGATGCATTTTTTGAAAATATACACTTTAAAACTGCGTGGATGAGCCATTATCAGATAGCAAGAAAAGCGATGTTGGTAAATATCTCTGACGCCATTGCGATGAACGCAAAACCAGAATATATACTTTTAGCTGTAGCTATGCCAAAAAGTATCACAAAACACGAAATGAGAGACCTGGTTCAGGGATTTTCTGATGTGGCAGATGAATATGGTGCTGAAATTATTGGTGGTGATACTATAAGTAACACTAAGTTAGATATAAGTGTTACAGTTATATCCAGGACTACAAAACCTTTACTCCGCAAAGGTTTAAAGCAAAACTACCTACTTGCACACACAGGTAAACTTGGGAGATCTGCAAAGGATTTGAAAAAGCTTTTAAATCTTGGAAGCATAAATAAAAATTCTAAGTTTGTCGCTATTAAGTTAAGACAAAAATTTGTCAGTAATGCAACTAGGTTTTTAAGTTCAGGAATGGATATCTCTGATGGTTTATATAGTGATTTGGAAAAACTTTCACAGCTTAACAATGTGGCATTTAAATTTCATAGAAAAATTCCTAAACGGGTTGCATGTAGTGGTGAAGAGTACGAGATGCTAGTAGCGTTTGATAAACGTAATAAAAAAGCAGTGATTAGAAGAGCTGCTCAAAGTAGGACACCACTTAATATTTTTGCGACTGCTACAAGAGCTAAATATACAAACAGATGTAAAGCACATCATTTTTAAAAATAGGATTACAAAATATATGGATAGATTTTATTCACTAGCTCATTCGAGTATAGATTTTCACTTTAAACAATCTCCACGCGACTTCGTGGTAGAAGAGCTTCCTCTTTATGAGTTTTCAGGAGAGGGTGAACATCTCATCCTTTTTGTTAGAAAAAAAAGTCTCTCAACAAATGAGATGATAGGTCAAATTGCAAGATATCTTGGGATTAAAAATAAAGAGATAGGATATGCGGGTCTTAAAGACAAGCATGCCATGACAAAACAATACATATCTTTACATAAAAAGTATGAAGAGGCTCTTGATGGTTTTAATCATGAAAACATTAAGATTATCTCAAAAACTTACCATAATAATAAGATAAGAGTAGGGCACCTTAAAGGGAACCGTTTTTATATAAAAGTTAAAAAAGTAAATCCGACATCAGCTGCAAAAATTGATGAGGCTTTAAAAAACATCTCTCAATTTGGTATGCCTAACTTTTTTGGGTATCAGCGTTTTGGAAATGATGGAGATAATCATATCTTAGGTGAGAAGCTTGCTAAGGGTGAAGCACGTGAGCGTAACCCTAGAGTAAAGAAATTGCTTATAAATGCGTATCAGTCACACCTTTTTAATCTATGGCTTAGTAGACGTTTAGAGATGAATTCCCTTGTGAGTAGTTTTGAAGTCAAAGAGATAGAGACACTTTTAAATCTACCAAATGATGAAGTTAAAAAGATGAAAGCGCAAAAACATCCGTTTAAATTAATGAGCGGTGATTTAATGGAACATTATCCTCATGGTAAGCTTTTTGAGTTTGAAGAGTCTGAAGAAGATTTCAAAAGGTTCAATGAAAGAGATATCAGTGTGACTGGACTGCTTTGCGGTAAGAAAGTTAGAATGGCGTCAGGAGTTGCAGGGGATATTGAAAAAGATTTTAATGATGAGATAAATGCAGATGGTGCAAGACGATATGCATGGGTTTATCCCACTGAGATCGAAGGGCGTTTTAATCCAGTTGAAGCGCAATATGAGATGAACTTTACACTTCCAAAAGGCTCATACGCAACTGTTCTCATTGAAGAGATAGCAAAAAGAAAAATAAACTAATAAAGGTAAATAATGGGTATAGAAAAAAGACATATAACATCAGCAATTTCACAAACTTTTGGAAAATTTGCATCAAAAGAGTTTGCTAAACCAATTCAGAAAATAATTAACAGTTCTTATGTAGGTTTAATGGGACTTGATATGAGGGAGTTTCATAGCCCATCTACATATAGAAGTTTAAATGCACTCTTTACAAGAAGACTCAAGGAGGATAGAGAATACTCTTTGGATGGTGATGATTTTATATCTCCTTGTGATTCTTTTATATCTGAATGTGGAACTTTAATTGATGATTATGCGCTACAAATTAAAGGTATGCGTTATAAGGCAGATGATTTTATCGGTGATATGTTTACAGAGGATGAGAAAAACAATATTCACAATGGTACATTTATAAATTTTTATCTCTCCCCTAAAGATTATCACCGTTATCATATTCCTACAAATCTTAAAGTACTGAAGGCTGTACATATTCCAGGGAAGTTTTATCCTGTCAATATGCCATCACTTAAAAAAAGACTGAACCTTTTTATAGAAAATGAAAGAGTAGTTCTTCATTGTGAAGCCACAAACGGGAAAAGATTTTTTATGGTGCTTGTAAGTGCTTTAAATGTTGGGGTGATGCAGGTGAACTTCGAGCCTAAAATTCAAACAAATGCAGTGGCAACTACACCACAAGCTTATGAATTTAATGATTTACATCTTAATAAAGGTGATGATTTTGGATGTTTTGAGATGGGTTCGACTATTATCATTTTAGCTCAGAAAGATATGTTAGATTTAGAAGTTACAGCTGGCGATAATGTAAAATATGGTCAAACTATAGCAAAACTGTTATAAAGCTTAGGCGTTTATAACATCAAGCTTTACAAAAAGCTGAGAATCTTTTTGGTAGATCTCTAATTCAGAGTCTATTGGAAGTTTTTGTTCTCTTAGTACACCTTGTACTGAGTGGAGGACATGGGTGAAGTTTTGAAACATTGGTGTAATTATATAATCTATGTGATCGGATTTTAACATCTGTGCCAAAACATTCACAGCACAATAATATACCGCTTTATTAATCGAGCGTTGTATTAGATAATCACGCATCAAGTTGATATTGTTTATGAGAACCTCTTTATCCTCATCTGTAAGAGTTTGACTCTCAGTTGCTCTTTTTATGTCATGGTGTATCTCATCTTCAACGTCATGGTTACTTTTTGTTGTTAACTCTTCAAGATTTGGACATATATGCTTTAACTCTCTTAAAAGATCGTCATCATCAAGCCTTTGTGTATCAGCATTGTAGGTGTATGTTCTATCTTCAAAGTAATCATGATCAAGCGCTTTAATAAGTTGTACTACGATGTTTAGATATGTAAATTTATCATCTTTATTGTTATCGAAACTTATTCCAGTATGAGAAATATAGGGTTTTGGACCAACGTATTCTAATTTCATAAACATCCCTAAGAATTTTTTTTGAAACCATTATACATCATTTGAGCTGTTATGATGAACTTGTTATACTCAAGAGTGAATGTTTTATATCAAAAATATTTCCATCTTCATCTTCAACCATTGCTAAGTCTGTGTCTGAGAAAACTGTTATGATTTTTACAGGTTTTCCTTGATATGTGGCTGTATATTCACCTTTTGATACCATTGAAACTCCTCAGTTGCATTAGATAATTTAGAAGACTTAAGCAATTTATATTCCTTAAATAGTATAATAAACGTATATAATATATGTGGAGAGATTATGTCAAAGGTTGTTGTTTTAAGCGGAGCGGGAATTAGTGCAGAATCTGGAATAAGTACATTTAGAGATAGTGATGGGCTTTGGGAAGAGTATAGTGTAGAGGATATTTGTACAGTAGGTTGTTTGGTAACAAATAGAGATGAGACGATAGAGTTTTATGATAAGCGTCGAACAGAGTTAGAAGATAAAGAACCAAACCATGCACATAAGGTCTTAAAAGATCTTAAAAACAAATACCCTCAGGATATTGCTATCATTACACAAAATGTAGATAACCTTTTTGAAAAAGCTGGTTTAGCTCATGAGGATGTTATTCATTTACATGGTTACCTTACGGAAGTTGAATGTGAAGATTGTGGTTTGGTTTATGACATAGGATATAAAAAACTTCAAGATGTAGATGATGGTTTATGTCCACATTGTAATTCTCCTCAAGTTCGTCCTTTTATTGTGATGTTTGGAGAGGCTGCTCCAATGTATGAAAAACTTAATCGAGAATTACAAGATTGTGAACTGATTGTTATTATTGGTACAAGTGGAAATGTGATAGCTGTTAATGGCATGGCAAATTATATAGATAAAAGTATTTTAAATAATTTAGAACCGAGTGATGTAATTGAAGATTCTCTTTTTGATTTAGTATTGTATAAAAAAGCAAGTGAAGCTATAGATGAGATTGCACAAGAGATAAAAAACTTAATACAAAGATAACAATATGACCTATGTTCCAAATGCTTATTTCATATATGAAGAGCAATCACAAGAGCTTGTAGAAAGGCTAGAGGCAAATAAGTATGGAGTAAGAATAACATCTATCTATGCTCAAGACTTTTTAGATAATATACTTGAAATTGGCAATGAGGTAGGACATGTGGTTATCTCTTTATCTTCAGAGAGAATTTCTGAATTTTTAGCTCTTGCTCATAGATATGATTTTTCTATTGGTATAGTGCCAATGGCATCACAAAAAGAGGAGATAAAAAGTCTTTACACAACTTTAGATGTAGATGAAAATATAGAGATAGCTTTACGTGATGATGCAAAGGGTATAGATTTAGTTAGGGTAAATGATTCCCTCATCTATTCCCAAGGGATTATAGGTACAGTACCACTTTTAGATGAGAATAGAAATAAAACTCGCAGATCTATTGTAAGAACATTTTTATACAGTATTAAAAAATTTTTTTCATTGGAATTAGAGAAGTTTGATATCACTACAGATAATGAGCAAACAATTACAACAGCTGGTAGTGCTATTGTAATTTTGAATCACACTAAAAGCTCTTTCCTTTCAAGAATATTCAATTTTAACCAGTCTATTCGTGATGGTAAAATAACCATTGTCATTGTTTCACCCTCTTCAATTTTTGAGTATATTGAGCTTATTACATCTATTTTTTCTTTTTCAACTGAGAGAAAAACTACCCCTAAGGCTATAGGCTATGCACAGAGTAAAAGCTTTACAATAAAGGCTAGTAAAAGTGTCAGGGTAAGGTTTGGTCCTGGAGAGAGTCTACCTTTACCAGTAACGTGTACTATTGTCCCTGACGCCATTAGACTCAATGCAAGTGATAAGTTTTGGGAATTTAATGAAAAACAAACGAATGACAAAGAGACTATAAAAACTCTAAATCTTCCCGATAAAAATGAAGCGCTTACCTATATGGCTCATAAGATTCCACTCTTTAAATCAGCATCAGAGGAGAGATTTAAAGAACTATTTCAAATACTTCGCCTTGATGCTAAGGTAAATTCAAACTATTTGGTGTTAATGGTCTTGAGTACATTACTTGCGAGTTTTGGACTCTTTGCAAACTCTACAGCTGTAATTATTGGTGCAATGTTAGTTGCCCCTCTTATGACACCTATTGTCGCAGTAGCTATGGGCTTACTTAGAGCTGAGCGCAAAATTATAAATGACTCCTTGTTTAAAATAGTAATAGGGATACTCTTAGCAATTATGGCTTCCTCTACTTTGGCATTATTGATGCCACATTCAAGTATTACAGATGAGATGATGTCTCGGATAAATCCAACCTTACTTGATTTGGGTATAGCGATCTTTTCTGGCGTAGCTGCTGCGTATTCAAAATCTTTTAAAGAGATTACGCAAAATTTAGCGGGAGTTGCGATCGCCGTTGCGCTTGTGCCTCCGCTTTCAGTTGCTGGTATAGGGTTAGGGTATGGAGAGTTTAGCGTCTTCTCTGGAGCGTTCTTACTTTTTTTTACAAATCTTGTTGGAATTATTTTAGCTGCAGTTGTAACTTTTCAGGTTTTAGGGTTTTCAAATGTTGTAAAGAGTAAAAAAAGTGTCGCTTTAGTATTTGCACTCATACTTGCAGTAAGTTATCCTTTATATGTCTCTTATGATCAGATAATCCAAAAATACAATATATCGAAGATGCTTAAAGAGCAACGTTTTGTAGTAAACAATAAGTATGTAATTATCGATGAAGCAAATATAGTGTTTCACGGAGATGTAAAAATATTAAATCTTAGTATTGCTGTAAGAGAGTCATTAAGTCGAGAAGATCTAGAGGAGTTAAAAAAGAGTATACAACTTCTATTTGATACGAAACTGTTTATAAAAACGAAGGTAGAGTATATTTTATGAAAAACATTAGCTTACAAATTTATTTTTTAAGTGTAAATCTTTTAATGGCGTCAGGAGTAGTTGTACCTCATGATGAGGATTACTTTACATATACAAAAGATAATGTTGAGATTATATACACAGAAAAAAATCTTGCATACGCTAAACAAACAGCAACTGTTGAGACGCCATTAAACAGTGACTATAAAAGATACTTTGATTGGGAATTGGATGAGACACTCTATGTAGGTCTTATCTCATGTAATAATCAAATTGCAAATGGATTCTCCTCTCAATGGCCATACAATAGACAGATAAATTATATTGGCGGGGCTATGATGGTGGATTATTTCTCTTCCGTCTCTTGGCTTCATACACTCTTGTATCATGAGAGTGCACATAATTATCAAGTAAATGTAAAGGGGAGTGGAGTATCACGAGCTCTTCATAGTGTGTTTGGAAATGGTAATCCTATTGTCCCTGTAACTTTTATAGTACCTAATGTGATGGAAAATTCATTTATGTTAGAGGGTAATGCTGTACTTAATGAGTCATGGCATGGAAATGGGGGAAGGCTTTACAGTGGAAGGTTTAAGGCGGAGACTATATTACAGGCTAAGGCTGGCAATTTAATCGCCTCAGATCTGTATAATACAAAACTAGCGTTTCCTTATGGAGATATAGTCTATATACAAGGGGCCTTCTTTAATCTTTATTTAGCAGAGCTGTATGGGATAGAGAAGGTTAACAGCTATTTTAAAATTCATTCTCAAGATTTTTGGTGGCCACAATTTACAAATGCAAGCCTCAAAGAAGCATTAGGGGTAGATTTTGAAGATGCACTTACTGACTTTGCAACAAAGTATAAAGAGTTATATCGAAATTTTGTGGAGGTAAAAGGGGAGCATCTTGCTTCATCTCAATTTTTCAATTCTCTCTCAAATAATAAAGATGAGATATTTTTTATAACAAATGAGAGCGGGATAGATACTCCTGAACTAGTTGTAATTGAAAAAAAAACCCTTAAGATAAAAAAAGCAAAAGAGAGTTGGATAGCTGGAAAAGTTATTAAGACCGATGGTGATTATTATACACAGGCAAGTAAGCATACCTCACCCATCAAAATTCATCAGGGACTTTTTTGTAATCAAGGTTTTATTAAAAAAGGTACAGCTTCAAAGATAGTTCATGGATATCTCTCAAATAACAAAGAAGTTTATTTTGATGTAAATTCATCTTTCTCTCAGCCACAACTCTATGTAGGAGATGAGTTTTATGATAGAGTAAACTCTTCAGTTATTATAGATATAGATGACAATCTTTACTATTTTAAACAAGATAAGAAAAAAAGAACACTTTATAGAAATAAGACGCCATTATATACTTACGATGGATTTTATGGGATTGTGAGTGATGTAGATAGTAAGGGTATCGTATATTTTGTGGCTAATTCAGAGTTAGGTTCTACCCTGTATAGTTTTGATAATGGTGAAGTAAAACGTGTTAGTAAGGCTGATAATATAGTTGAAGCAAGGCTAATAAATGATGATGAACTTCTTATCGCTGCAATAAGTGAGAAGGATTACTACTATACAATAAATCCTATAGAAGAGATAGAACAAACCCCCTATGAGACAAAACTTTTTTTTGAAAATGAGGTCTATTATGGGGAGTATGAAAACTTAGAGAATAAACTTCAAGATTATGAGCATATAGACCTCTCAAATGATTATTACTCTTTTTTAGATATGCATTATAGTGCTACAAACTTAGGTTTTGGTGTGAGTATTGAGAATGAACCTCTTGGAAGTTTAAATATTATGTTTGAAGATCCTTTATCTCAAAATGCAGCAAATGTTTTTGTAAGTAAAAATGAATCCGATATTACTTTGGCGGGAGTAGGCTATACAAACTCTCAGTACCTTCTTTCATATACTATCTCGGCCTATGGCGTCGTAGAAAACAAGAGTGAAAATGAGATTAGAGATTATGGTTTAAGTATAAGCTCATCTTTGCCTCTATACCAAGCAGGTTATCTTTATGCAAGTTTAGGTTTGAGCTATTTTCAGGACTATGCAACCTTAGAACGTGAACCTTTGAGTCTTACACTTACAATGATGCAGATTGAACAAT
>Ga0193965_1000628_pt1 | contig 10689 bp, 10 predicted proteins | sample FB_8_MG_FD_140330 | JGI IMG/M metagenome (GOLD analysis project Ga0193965, IMG submission 140330) | Microbial mat bacterial communities from the Broadkill River, Lewes, Delaware, United States - FB_8_MG | ecosystem: Environmental > Aquatic > Freshwater > River > Microbial mats | place: USA... | reverse complement strand
GGGGTGTTCAGCAATTTTATGGAATGACCCTAAAAAAGCTGAAGAAGCTACAAATGCTATGAAAATCACTAGTGCAGACCTTTTAGAATTAGGTTTAATTGATGATATAGTAAACGAACCATTAATTGGTGCACATAGAGAAAGAGATGAAGCTGCTGCAGCTATTGCTGATTACTTTTTAGAAGAGTTAAAAAAACTTCGTGCTATGAGTTCAGAAGAAAGAATGGAAAAACGATATAATAAACTCGTAAGTCCAGGTGCTTTTTCAGAGTAAAACTACTCTGAAATAACTTCCTCTTTAAGAGTCTCTAAATTGGGATCGAATTTAGGTCTTTTTAACCGTGATGCCTCTTTAGAAAACTTTATTAAATCCTCAGCATTATTTATATTTTCAGTACAGTTTTTTAGCGATAATTTAAAAAGTTCATAAGTGGTCATTACATCACTCATGGCTCTATGGTGTGTTGCGTTTTTGTTAAGGTTAAATTGCTCACTTAAGTAGGATAAAGCATATCTATAAGAAACGATAGTTCTCTCTGCGAGTGCTAATGAACATAAATATCTATTAAGTATAGGTGGTAATCCCACTTGTTCAAATGAACCTGAAATAAACTTATAGTCAAATTTAACATCATGTGCAACAAAAATAGTATCACCTAAAAACTTGTGAAAATCTTGTAATACATTTTTTAGTTTTGGAGCATTTTTAGTATCTTCTACTGTGATTCCTGTTATGGCACTGATATGCTCATTAATAGTATCACATTGCACTAAAGATTCAAAACTCTCAGTTATTATTCCATTTTTTACTTTAACTCCAGCAATCTCTATAATTTGATGCTTTTCTAGTTTTGAACCATTAGTTTCTATATCAACTATACAAAATTCTACATCTGTTATAGGGATAAATTTAGTATTGAAAAAATAATAACCCTGTTTTTTAATTATTTCTAAACCCTGAGCTCTCCATAACTCAAGAGTAAGCTCCAATCCATCATTTATTTGGCTTCGTATTGTTATTGGGTCTAAACCTTTTGTAGCTAATTTATGAACACTTTTTTTATCTAAGGGAAAGTAGCTATTTAGCATTTTGTATAAACTTTTTTACTTTTATAGAATCTTTTTTTCCATGGGATATTTCAACACCACTACTCACATCAACACCATAAAAACCATACTCTTTTAAAGATGCTACATTCGAAGAATCTAAGCCACCAGCCAAAATAATTTTAGAACAGTCAATATCTTTAAACCACTCAATATTTAATCTTTTTCCAGCACCACCATACGCCTCGCAATAAGCATCTATAAGTCTATATTCATCAGAGAATTGTGAAATATCTTTAGCATTTTTTGCACGAATAACCTTAATATAAGGGGATTCTAACTCCTCATAAAGTGTATCTTCAGCTTCAAAATGAAGTTGTGCTAATGTACATTTTGATTCTTTCATAATTTGGTTGATATGGGTAGCATCAACATTTACAAATAGGGCTACCTTTTCAACAAAAGGTGGTAGTTTGTCAATAATACTTCTTGCATCTTCTACAGAGATATATCTCGGAGATTTTTCATAAAATACAAAACCTAAGGCATCTGCTCCAGCATCAATAGCATCAATAGCATCTTTATAATTAGTTATTCCGCAAATTTTACATCTCATCATTAGATTTGTAAACTCTTTATTGCCTCTTTTTTATCAGCATGATTAAAAACATAAGAACCAGCAACAACTATATCAACTCCAACATCTTTAAGGGATTGAATATTTTTATCACTTACACCACCATCAACTTCAATAAGACAATTTGGATTTATTTTGTTACGAAGTTCATTGAGTTTTGATGCTTTTTTTATAACACTATCAATAAAGCTTTGTCCACCAAAACCAGGATTTACACTCATAAGTAGAACCATATCTAAATCTTCTAGAAGATACTCAATAGCTTCTGGTGGTGTGTGAGGATTTAAAACAACTGCAGGTTTAATTCCAAGGGAACGAATCTTTTGAATAAGTCTATGGGGGTGTTTTTCTTCTTCTATATGAAAAGATATATATTTTGGTTTAAGAGGAGCAAATAGCTCTACAAAAAAAGTATTGTTTTCTACCATAAGATGGATATCAAGTGGCTTTGTAGCACATGAAGCGATAGATGAGACAACAACGGGACCAATTGTCAGGTTGGGAACAAAGTGACCATCCATAACATCAACATGAACTAAATCACAACCTGCATCACAAATTGATTCTACATCTCTTTGTAAATTTCCAAAATCTGCTGAGAGAACACTAGGGGCAACAAGCATAAAACACCTTTATTTTCATTTCTAAAGGAATTCTATCTAATTATCTATAATTAAGGGCTTATGTAGTTTATCTAGTTAGGAAAAATAAAAACTTATCGTTATCAAAAGATAAATCTACTTGTACACCTTTTCTCTCTTGAGCTACTTCCATCAAACTTTCAATATTTTGATAAGTTCTAGGCAAGGTAATATTTACATTTATATTTTGATCAGATAAAAGAGTTTTAATTTTACCTCCAACAATATTTACAAGTTCTGCTAATGTGTCTAAAATTAGATCCATATCATCTGTCTGTTCACCAATAAGTAATTGACAAGCTTTTTTTGCTATATCTTTTGGAAATACTAAAATTACCATCCCATCAATTGAGCCATAAAAACCAATAGAACTTGCTATCTTATCGGTAGTGTCATCAATAACAATCTTATCGATTTTTGCTGCATCTTTTACAGCTTTTGAGTTTGTCATCATCTCAATTGTAGCAACAGTTGCTTGTATAAATTGTGGTAGTTCGGTAACAATACCTTTATTTAAAACCCTTTTATTGACTCCAGCTGAGCTACTAGCACCTAATTCCTCTAATAGATCTTTATTCTCAAGTATATCTTCCATTTGATTAAAAAACATTATTCCAGAATCTTCCATATTTTCTTTAAAGGAGAGTGGGATTTTGTCAAATGTTAAACCAACAAAACAGATTGTTGCATTATATTCAGCTGCAGCACTTGAAAGTCTTGAAAAGAAATTTAGGGCATGGATATTCATACTTACAACTTTATACGCATCAAAAATAAAAAGTCTAAAACCAACATTTAAAGAATTATTGTGATAAGCTATATTAAATTTATTTCCAATCTCTGCATCTAAAAATGATGAAACTGTATAAATTATAGCATTTCCAGAGACTCTGCTTGCTACATTTTCCCCAAGCTGTCCTAGTAAAGAGTTTTCAATAATTATGTCATAGGCTTTTGGAGTGTTTTTTTTGTTTAAAAACTCCTCTTTTGTTTGTGCAATAACAGGATTATGACCATTATCATGAAGCTCTATTGCGAGTGCTGATCTTTGAGACTTATCTTCATTAAAAAGTAAAATTTTTAAGTCTTTATGTTTAAAATGTGATGAGAACAATGAAGCAATCTCTTGAGTTGCAAAAAGTGAAAAACTAATATCATTTTTGTAAAAATTATTAATAGCATTAAACTTTTTCATATCATAATCACAAAAGCCAACTTTAATATGTTTATCTGCTCTTATTTTAGTAAACATTTTAACAAAAATATCTAAGCCATTTCTATTAAAAAAAACCACTCTTTTTAAAGAGACTAAAATCATATCAACATTTAATTTTGTAGTTGCTTCTATATCTTCTATACTTAAAAAAACAGCACCATTATTGCCATCTAAAAATCCCTGAGGAGAAAAAACACCTACACCATCTTTTACTAAAGCTCTCATTGTATATCCATTAGTTGTGCAAAATCATCATATATATCTTCAACATATTCTATATTAAAATTAATAAAGTTATTTAGTTCTGCTTGAATAAATTGAGGTTGTGATAATTCATAAAAAAGTAGCAGATGCATCCATTTTCCAAGTTGATTAAGTTGCTTATCGTCTATTGGTTTTTCACCAGAAGAGGCTTTAATAATTTGGATTGTTTTCTTTGGCATTTCCCATTTTTGTGCTATTTTTTGGCAAATATCAAAAATATCTAATCCACATAGTCTTATCATGATTTCATTGAAATTAATATCATTTGATTGTTGTATAAGTGCAACATCAGCTTTTTTATCATGAAAAAGTGCTTCTGTTACAATAATACTTGCAGGCAAGAGAGCTATAGAACTTTCAATATCTTTATCTTCAATATTTAAATGGTTCAAAATAATTTTCCATTTTCTTGATAGTTGGGCTTGTAAATCACTAAAAAGAGTACTGTTAAGTTTAAAAAGTGTCCATTTATCTGGAGACAAAAGTGAAATCATATAGTTGTAAACAGTTTGTTGAGATGAAGATACTCCCAAAATACCAAATATTTGTGATATTTCTGAAACTTCATTTTTAAAACCATATATTGGCTTATTAACTATATTTTTGAGATAGGATTTTAATGCTAAGTCAGTTTGAGCAATTTGAGCTGCTTTGACAAGTTCACCATTGTTGAGTAGCATTAAAGTTACTTTTAATGCTTGTGGTGCAGGTGGTATCTTCTCAATGAAGCTGTTTATATTTTCATTTGTAATCAATTTTCATACTTTATAACTCTTGAATTTTGAGATATTTTATCTATATAAAGATAAAGATAATATAAATTAAGCAAGAATATACAATATATAAATAAATTAAGTTGTACTTTTGTTTTGTCTTGATATAATTCGCAACTTTAAAACCTATATTAAGGAAGCTAAAATGGCAAGAAAATGTGCTATTAGTGGCAAAGGCCCTATGAGTGGGAACAATGTTTCTCATGCAAAAAACAGAACAAAGCGTCGTTTCTTATTAAACTTAAGAACAGTTCGTATCACTTTAGAAGATGGTACTACAAAGAAAATTAAAATCTCTGCAAGAGAATTAAGAACACTTAAGAAAAATTCTTAAGTTTTAAAGGAAGTTAATATGAATCTTTTAAACAGGATTCGTAGATTTCTTCATTGGGAGTCTGCTCCCACCCCTCAAAAAGAACTTTTACCAGAAATATATCCCCATTTAAAAGCATTTCGTTTACCTTTAATTCTAACAGTATTAACTATGATGGTAGGAACTATCGGCTATGTAATTATTGATGATTTTAAGCTTATGGATGCTATTTATCAAACAGGAATAACATTTACTACTGTAGGTTTTGGTGAGATTGCCCCGGTTTCTAATGCAGGTAGAATATTTACAATTACACTTATTATATCTGGATTTGCTGTTTTTTCTAGTGCAATAGGTATTTTAGTAGCAGAGTTAAATAAGGGAAATATAGTTACTATATTAAAGGAAAGAAGAATGTTATATAATATCGTTAGATTAAAAAAACATTTTGTTGTTTGCTATCATAATGATTATACCATAGAGGTAACAAAGCAATTAAGAGAGAATCATATACCATTTGTTGTAATTGACCCAAGAGATGAGATACATGAATGGGCAAAAACACATAAATATTCCACATATCTTCAAGCTGAACCTCATGCAGAATTGGCAATGTTAAAAGCACATTTAGCATCAGCAAAAGGTTTGATAACTCTTTCTGATTCTATAGCTGATAATATTGCAATTATTGCATCTGTACGATTATTTGAAAAAGAGCATGACCTTCCTCGTCCTTATTATATTATATCTGCTGCTGAGACTATGAGTGATGTAGATAAGCTTAAAAAGTTAGGGGCTGATACTGTTGTTTCACCAACAAAGCTGACAGCTCAAAGAGTAAGTGCTATGGCTGCTCGCCCTGATATGCAAAACTTGATAGAGGAGTTTTTATATAAAAGTGATAACCCCTTAGATATGGAAGAGATAGTTATCCCAAAATACAGCTGGGCAGTTTTGAAAAAACTCAAAGAAACACATATTAGAAAAATAACCAATACTTCTATAATAGGAATCACAAAAAAAGATGGTAAATTTGTATCGATGCCTAAAGGTGATACTTTAGTTACTAGTGAGTGCAAACTTTTAGTAATAGGGAATCAAACTGGAATAAATATGACAAGAGAACTCTTAAGAAGAAGAGATAAACCAAAGGAATTAAAAATTGTATAAAATAACTCAAATAGATAATGGTGTATGTGCGAGTAAAGGTTTTTTCGCTGATGGTGTTAGTGCTGGTTTAAAAGCAAAGAGTGCTAAAGATATGGCATTTATATATAGTGAATCTGAGTGTGAGATAGCTTCTGTATTTACAACAAATAAAATGTATGCAGCTCCAATTAAGCACTTTAGAGAAAAAGGTGAGTTTAAAACAAACTTTATTCTCATCAATTCTAAAAATGCGAATGCCATGACGGGTGATGCTGGAGTAAAAGATATTGATGAGATATTAGCACAAGTTCCTCAGATGAAAAATCCAATTATGAGTTCAACTGGTGTAATTGGTGTGAGACTTCCTAAAGAAAAAATTATAGAGGGAATCAAGCTTTTTGATTTTACTAAAAAAGAATCATCTAATGCTTCACAAGCGATTATGACAACTGATACATTTGCTAAAGAGATAGCATTTAAGGTTGAATTAGAAGATGGAACACATTTTAATATTGGAGCAATAGCTAAAGGTGCAGGGATGATAAATCCGGCAATGGCAACAATGCTTTGTTTTATAACTACTGATGCCAATGTTGATTCTACTCTTATGCAAGAGATATTAAATGAGGTGACAAATACAACATTTAATGCAATTAGTGTTGATGGTGATACCTCTACAAATGATACAGTTTTACTACTAAGTAATGCTTCAAGTGGTGCATTTGATAGAGAAGCTTTTAAAGAGGCTCTTTTTAAAACTATGCACTTTTTAGCATTAGAGATGGTAAGAGATGGTGAGGGTGCTACAAAACTTGTAACATATAATATTACAGGTGCAAAAGATAATAGAGATGCTGAGATAGTTGCAAAAGCATTGTCTGATTCTCTTCTTGTAAAAACTGCTCTATTTGGTGAGGACCCTAACTGGGGAAGAATTGCCTCAACTGTAGGAGCTAGTGGTGTAGAAGCGTATCCTGAAAAGTTGAAAATTTCATTTAATGATTTGTGTGTATATGATAGAGGTGAGCTCTATTTTGATGCTCAGATGGAGAAAAAAGCTTCTAGTGTTATGCAACAAAATAAGTTTACAATCTCTTGTGACTTAGGTGTAGGTGAGGGTGAATTTAGAGCATACGGATGTGACTTAGGTTATGAATATGTTAAGATTAATGCAGATTATAGAACTTAAAAATGGATAAAGTATATTTAGCAAAACAGAAAATTTTTAATGCTAATAATAAAGTGTTTGCTTATGAGTTATTATTTAGAGACCATGCTGAGGGGATAAAAAATTTCCCTACAAATATAAAAGCAACATCTCATGTACTTGTGAATGTTTTAATAAATATAAATGAGATATTAAATGAAACAAATATAGTTTTAGTTAATGTTGATGAGGAGTTTTTATTATCTGGTTTAATAGATTTATTGGACAAAAATAAATTTATGTTAGAGATTTTAGAAACTACAGACCTCAATGAAAAGGTTATCTCTAAAATAGAACAGTATCACAAAAGAGGGTTTAAAATTGCAATTGATGATTTTGATTGTAGTGCAGAGATGATTAGAAAATTTAATCCAATTTTTAGATATATTCATCTTGTTAAAATAGACATAATAGAATCAGAACCTGAGAATCTAATGAGTATAGTACCTAAAATGAAAAAAATGGGTTTAAAGTTATTAGCAGAAAAGATTGAAACTCAAGAGGAATATGAATATTATAAAAAACTAAATTTTGATCTATTTCAAGGTTACTATCTTGAGAGACCAGAGGTTATTGAAGTTCAAAGAAGTAAAGATATTACTCAATACACTATCTTAAATGTTATAAAATTAATAAAAGATGATGCAAGTACAACAGCAATAGAATCGTATATTAAACAAAGACCGGAGTTATCTCTAAAGCTTATCCATTTTTTGAATGCACAAGAAGATTTTGATATAGCTGTAGAATCTATAGTGCAAATTATCACCCTTTTAGGGAGAGATAAGTTGTTACGATGGTTACTTCTATACCTTTATTCTGAGATGTCTGATAACCCTATATCTGAAACAATTTTAGCAATGGCACTCAATAGAGCAGAAATAATGGAAGATAATGTTGAAAAAGCAGATAAAGATAAAGCTTATTTAGCTGGTATGTTTTCGATGATTGGTGCTTTATTTGATTGTGAGAATAAAGATATTATTAAAGATATTAAACTTGATAAAGATATAACAGACCTTGTTATCAATAGTAAAGGGAGGTATATGTCAAGTTTGTTAAAAGCGCAAATGAGAGAAAAAGCATATTTGAAAAAACTCTTTGTTGAGAACTTTGATAAGATAGATACTGTTGATATTATATATACTTTAGAAGAGAATGGTGTTTATATTGACCATGATAAACTATAAGTAAAGAGTAAAGCTTTTGCTTTACTCTTGATAATCTTTTTTAAACTCTACATATCTATGCGCAGAAGCATAGAGCTCTTGAACCTCTTCATCATTTAACTCTCTTATAACTTTAGCTGGCGTTCCCATTATCAGTGAACGGGGAGGAAATTTTTTATTTTTAGTGACCAATGCACCAGCACCTACAATACTCTCTTTTCCGATAACAGCACCATCTAAAATAGTAGCACTCATCCCAATTAAACACGCAGATTCTATAGTACACCCATGAAGCATAACTCTATGTCCAATGGTAACATCATCCCCTATTATTGTAGGATTACCATCGCTTTTGTCAGCTTTTTTATAGTGTGTTACATGAATCATACTCAAATCTTGAATATTTACACGGTTTCCTATTTTAATATAGTGAACATCGCCTCGAATAACTGAACCAAACCATATTGAGCAATCCTCACCACAACTCACATCACCAACAACATCAGCAGAAGGAGCAACCCAAGACCCATTACCTAGACTTGGTTGCATATTTTTAAATTTATGTAGCATATTATTCATCCTCTATAAAAATTTGAGAAGTGAGTTTTTCTATATTTAAAGCACTCTCTTTCTTAATTGTTTTAGAGATACGATTTACATAATCTTCTAAATGTTTGTGATTATTTATAGTTTTAGAATCACCTTTTTTTATCTTTTGGTATGAACCATCACTTTGTAATTCATGTGCAAGAGTGTTATCAGCACACTGAAGTTGTAAAATTTGTAATATTTTATTTTTAGATGCTTTATCTTTGATTCCTGATAAAAGTTCGATTCTTTTTACAAGATTTCTAGGCATCCAATCAGCAGAAGAGATATACACTTGTGTTGCATCATTTTTAAAATAAAAAGTTCTTGGGTGTTCTAAATACTTTCCAAGAATTGAGATAACCCTAATATTTTCACTTACATCTTTGATACCTGTTTTTAAACAGCAGATTCCTCTCACTATTAGTTCCACTTTTACACCAGCTTGCGAAGCTTTGTACAATGCGCGTATAACATCCTCATCAACCAATGAGTTTATTTTAGCGATGATATGACCATTAACACCTTTTCTTGTCTCGTTTTGAATCAAAGATAATAGTTTTGGTTTTATTTGAGATGGAGCCATATAAAGCTCATCAAGTTTCCCTTTATTACTAAAACCTGTCAAGAAGTGAAAGAATCTTGTTATGTCAAGTGTTATCTCATCTTTTGAAGTAAGATAACTCATATCTGTGTATATTTTCGCAGTTGCTGGATTGTAGTTACCTGTACCTAAATGGGCGTATTGTTTGAGTTTTCCATTTTTCTTTCTTGTAACAAGAGCCGCTTTTGCGTGAACTTTAAACCCTTTGATTCCATAGATTACATGCGCTCCAGCTTTCTCTAAAGCTTTTGCCCAAATAAGGTTATTCTCTTCATCAAATCTAGCTTTTAACTCAACCATAACAGTTACTTGTTTTCCAGATTCTGCAGCACTCATGAGTGATTGAACTATTGGTGAGTTTGTACCAGAACGGTAAAGTGTCATCTTAATTGAAACAACATCAGGGTCTTTTGAAGCAGTTTGAATCAGTTGAACAACAGGCTCAAAACTCTCGTAAGGGTGATAGAGTAAAATATCTTGTTTCTCTAAGGTTGCAAAAATATTTTCATTAGAATCTAATGGTGGTAAAGTTTTTGGTTTAAATGGTGGCAAAAGTAGATGAGCAAAATCTTTGTTAGATACAATTTGCCATAGTGAGGAGAGGTTTAAAAAAGTATGAAACTTATAAATATCATCTTTGTAAACATTTGTATGACGGTTGAAAAAGTTAATAATCTCTTCATCCGAATCACTTCCAACTTCAAGTCTTACCATCTCACCTTTACGACGGAGCTTCAGACCCTCTTCGAGAATCTCCATAAAGTCATCAGCTTCCTCCTCTTCAATCTCCATATCGGCATTTCTAGTAACTCTAAATGAAGCATATTTTACAAGAGAATATCCAGGAAAAAGGTCTTCAATATGTTGTGTAACTAAACTCTCAATTGGGATATATGTACCATTGCCAAGTTGAACAAATCGACTCAAAACTCTAGGAACACGAACTATTCCAAATCTTTCAATAGCTTTGTTTTCATTGTCTGTAAGTTTTACAATTAAACCAAAACTTAAGTTATTGAGATGTGGAAATGGGTGTGTAGCATCCACTGCAATAGGGATAATTACAGGGTAGATATTTTCT